>ERZ773046.331-NODE-331-length-32287-cov-36.564501_pt1 | contig 32287 bp, 21 predicted proteins | sample MGYA00580634_ERZ773046 | MGnify/ENA primary metagenome ERZ773046 (study PRJEB29015, sample SAMEA2738127) | human oral metagenome | biome: human oral; feature: human-associated habitat; material: saliva | place: China | collected 2159 ... | reverse complement strand
TCGCCGCGCAGCTGGGCATGGTGCGCATCCGCCAGCTGTACTTCACCGTGGACGCCATCAACGCCTGGATCCCCACGATTCTGTGCATGCTCTGGGGCGCCGCCTGCGTCGCTCTCGGCTGGGCAAGCTGGGGTGCCGTGGCGACCGCCTCCGTCATGGTTTTCAGCCTGCAAACCCTCGCTGACATGCTGAACCACCACGTGAGCAACCTGCGCATCATGCTCGTGAACATGGGCCGCGTGTTCGGTGTGGTGTCCCTGGCGAAGAAGCAGCGTGAGGAGCGTGCGCAGCACCGCGCCGAAGCGTTCGCCGCCGTGTCGGATGAAGCCGTGAAGGACCCGCAGTACGCCATTGAGTGCACCGACATCTCCTACGGCTACTCGCCGGACGCTCTGGTGCTTGAAGGCATCAACCTGAAGATTCGCCGCGGTGAGGCGCTCGCCCTGGTGGGCCGCTCCGGTTCGGGTAAGACCACCCTGGCGCGTCTGATTGGTGGTTCGCTGACCGCCCTGGACGGCACCATTAACGTGATGGGTCGCCCCGTCGGTCACGGTGACTTCCCGACCGATGCCGCCGCCGACGGCCGCCCGCGCCTGCTGGTCTGCACCCAGGAAGCGCACGTCTTCTTTGGTACTCTTGCCGATAACTTTACGGTGGTCGTGCCGGATGCAACCGTTGAGCAGATGGGCGAGGCACTGGACGCTGTCGGTGCCCGCTGGTGGCGCGACCTGCCGCAGGGCATGGACACCGTCGTCAGCGGCGCGGATTCGCCTCTGACCCGCGACCAGATTCAGCAGTTGGCACTGGCACGTATCGTGCTTGCTGACCCGCACGCCGTGATTCTGGACGAGTCCACCACCCAGCTGGAACTCGCGGACGCAACCGAGTCCCTGCGTGCCGTGCTGGCGAACCGTGCGGTGCTGATTATCTCGCACGATGCGCGTATCGCCTCCCTGGCTGACCGCGCGGTCCTGCTGCACGAGGGCAGGATCATTGCGGAGGGTTCACCGGCAGAGATTTTCGCCCTGACCTAAGCCCTCACCTAAGCCCGGTGGATATGCCCGGTACCGTCTAAAGCGGTGCCGGGCACTGCTTGTTTAACGGGCGAGTTTTGGGTGGGATGTGTGCTGAAACCTGCGCTGGAAAACCCGGGTCGGAGTGGGGTGCAGCAACGCAATGCTCAAACGAAAATTTCGGAGAGATTTACTTGCCACCCGCGAAACTTTCAGCTCCTGAGAATCGTTGTGATAACCTGGCAGAGCGATATGGGGTGCCTTGAGACGCCCGCAACCCGCTCACCCGCCCAACACGCACCCAACCCCGCCCAATGAAGGGTATACGGGGCATACGGCACAGGGGGGCGCACGAAACGACGTCAGAACACTCAAGGCTGAGAGAATCACCCATTGAACCTGCTCTAGTTCGAACTAGCGAAGGGATTATCGATCATGGCAGAGCAGCCTAGCGCGCCCGCGTGCGCACCCACCAACCCCTCCAACCCTGTACCCGGCGCGAGCGCCTCCGGAGCATCCAGGGCACCTCAGACAGCTCGGGTGCCGAGGGTGCTCTCCATTGCGGGAACCGACCCCTCCGGTGGTGCGGGCATTCAGGCGGACCTCAAGTCCATTGCCGCATCCGGCGGTTACGGCATGTGCGTGACCACCTCACTGGTCGCCCAAAACACGTGCGGGGTTCGTGAAGTATTCACCCCGCCCCTGGAATTTTTGACCGCGCAGCTTGCCGCCGTTTTTGATGACGTCACGGTTGACGCCGTGAAAATCGGCATGCTCGGCGACGCAGACACGATCCGTACCGTCCGCACCTGGCTGAGCGAGCATCCCGTGCCCGTGGTTGTGCTCGACCCGGTCATGATTGCTTCTAGCGGTGACCGCCTGTTGCAGGCGGAGGCGGAGCAGGCGTTGCGCGATCTCGTGCCGCTCGTGAATGTGATTACCCCGAACATTCCGGAGCTCGCAGTACTCTGCCAGAAGGAGCCCGCCCAGACCTTTGATGAGGCGCACGAGCAGGCGGCGAACCTTGCGGCGGCGACCGGAACCACCGTGATTGTGAAGGGCGGCCACCTGTGCGGTCAGGACGCCGGTAACACCGCGGTCTTCCCGGATGGCACCTGCGCGCACGTGCGCACCCCGCGTCTGGACAGCCGCAATACGCACGGCACCGGATGCTCCCTGTCCTCCTCGCTGGCAACCCGCCTGGGCGTGGAGCTGCTCCAGCATACCGAAGCCGCAGGGCACACCGAAGCCGCAGAATCTTCTGAGGGCGAGAAGAATACTCTGACCAGCGAAGACACCTGCCGCGCCCTGCAGTGGAGCACCCGCTGGCTCCACGAGTCCATTGCCGCAGGTGCCGGGTTGCAGGTCGGCTCCGGTGAGGGCCACGGCCCGGTGGATCACGCCGCCCGTGCCCGCCGCTTGGAGGCTGCCGCCTCCGCGTACCCGTGGCATCACCTGCTCGCCACCACCGACTCCGAGGGCAATACTCTGGATGGCACCAGCCCGGAGCGTCTGCTACCGGTCAGCCCCGTGCCCGCCGGTGAAGCCGTCGTCAAGCCTGCCGGTCCTTGGACCGCCGCCCTCTGGGCAGCCGGTGGCGAAACCTGGCACCAGATCCTGGACTTGCCCTTCGTGCGTGCCCTCGGTGACGGCACCCTCGACGAGGACCTGTTCGCCTTCTACCTGGACCAGGACGCCCTCTACCTGCGCGACTATTCGCGTGCGCTCGCGACTCTCTCGGCGCGTGCTGATACCGCTGCGGCGCAGGTGCACTGGGCGGCCGGTGCGCACGAGGCGATTGCCGCCGAATCGCAGCTGCACGAGGGCTGGCTGGCGAACCGTGCGCGTCTGGGTGGTCCCTCGCCGATTACGATGGGGTACACGAATTTCCTGCGTGCCTCCGCCGCCGGTGATGATTACGTGGTCGGTGCCGCGGCAATTCTGCCCTGCTACTGGCTGTACGAAGAGGTGGGCGCCGTGCTCTCCTCGCAGAATCACGCGGACCACCCGTACGCTGACTGGTTGAGCATGTACGGTGGCGAAGAATTCGCCGCGGATGTTGCGCGTAGCCTCGCGGAGGTGGAGCGTGCGTTTGAGGCGGCTTCACCGGCTCAGCGTGTGCGTGCGGCGCAGGCGTACCTGTCGGCGTGCGTGTACGAGCGTGAGTTCTTTGACCAGGCGCACCGAGCATTGCGTTAGTTTGCCGGGCGTTGCGCTAGGGTAGCACCGGAGCCAGCTCGCCGGTGCTTGAGGTACCGATGCTTTAGGTGCCGATTCTGGGCTGAATACCGCCCCGGCATGGCGTGAGATGGGTGATTGATGCTTCACTCAGACTGCCGCCGGTTCGGAGTGTGTGCCGGTTATGCTTAAGGCGTCGGTGAAAACCGTTTGCGGTAGGATTCCGGCCCCTCACCCAACTGGCTGATGTACCTGCCGCGCCCGCACCTCTACGGTGTGTAGCCGACCTAGGAAAGTTTGGCCCGTCGCAACCACCTCATCCAACCCCCGCGGCGGGCCAAACGCCTTCCTTCCCGGGTTTTCTTCTCGGGGCTCCGCTTGAAAGCATTCCGCTTGAAAGCGTTTCGCGTATAAATCACGCATAGAAATATCCCGTGCAGATACTCTCATTTGCACGGGATATTTCTATGTTTCTCACCGCTGCGGGTCAGCCGCCGTGGCTAGTACTGCAGCTAGTACTTCAGACTAGTGCATCAGGCGGGGCAGTAGCCTACTTGCTCTCGCCCTTCAGGGCACCTACGAGCGGGCCAATCACGTCCATGGGCAGCGGGAAGACCACGGTCGAGTTCTGGTCGGCACCCAGCTCCAGCAGGGTCTGCAGGTAACGCAGCTGCAGGGAGGCGGGGGACTGGCTCAGAATGTCGGATGCTTCCTTCAGCTCGCTCGAAGCCTCCAGCTCACCGCGTGCCGAAATGATCTTTGCGCGGCGCTCACGCTCAGCCTCAGCCTCGCGAGCCATGGCGCGCTGCATAGCCTCGGGAATCTCAACGTCCTTAATTTCGACGAGCTCCACCTGAATACCCCACGGCTCGGTGCGCGAACCAATGATGGAACGCAGGTCCTCGTTCAGGTCCTCGCGGTGTGCGAGCAGGGTGTCCAGGTCAACGCGACCGAGCAGGGAACGCAGGGTAGTCTGCGCAATCTGGCTGGTGGCGATCGGGTAGTTTTCAACCTCAAGCACGGCGTTCTTGGCGTTGGTCACGCGGAAGAGGACCACGGCGTTCACGCGGGCAGGGACGTTGTCCTTGGTGATGACTTCCTGCGGGGGAATGGTCAGGGTGATGACACGCATATCAACGCGCTGCAGGGAGTCAACGAGGGGGAAGACGACGTTCAGGCCGGGCTTCAGCTCCGAACGCAGGTGGCCGAAGCGGAACGAGATGCCACGCTCGTATTCGGGGATGACGCGGAACATACGAATCAGAATAAAAAGAACAATGACGGCAACTGGGATGAGGATAGTTGCCAAAGTGACGGGATCCATGGTTTTCCTTCACAAGTATTGGGGGAGGACGGTATGTGTGCCCACCTGCCCGCGCCTCGTACGGTGCAGGTAGTAGGGGTGTGTAGTAGGGGGTGCCCGGTACCGGGCTGTGTGTGGGAGTTTAGGGAGGGGAATTTTCCGTTCCGGTGGCATGCGGTGGTCGGCGCCCCGGCGGTACCCCGCATGGAAAACTCAAAAGAGGAATCCACACAGGGTAGCCGCCGAAGCTAACAGACGGACCCAACCGACCGGTCAGCCACCGGAACGGAAAAACTTGTGCAGCGCTACTTCTTCGCCATCTTCTCTGCAGCCAGCTTTTCAGCCGCCTCAACCTCAGCCAGGTTCTGCTCCTGCAGGACCTCGTTCGTGGTCTTGTGCAGTCGCTTAACCGAGGTGCCGGTACCGCTCCAGGCGGGGCGGTCCGGGTCGAGGGCAGAGGTACGAACCGGCAGGGTTGCATCCGCAATCATCTGCTTGCGGGTCTGCTCGGTACGGCGCTTACGCTCATTCGAAACGCCACCCCACTTCGCCGCGAAACGATCCATCTTCACGTTCACCGACTCATCAGCGGTGGATGCGTGAATATGCTTCGGATCGTTCTCGAAGTTCGCGGGGGAACGCATGAGCTTCACAGCCAGCGGGTAGGTCAGCGACAGGCAGACCACCGCGGCGGCACCCTCCACCAGAAGCTCCAGCGGGGAGTGCCAGACGATGGCGGCACCAATCAGGATGACCACACCCAGCAGCGACACGGCAACCGCGAGCCCGCGGTGGAAACGACCCGACTCGGAGTAGGGCCATTCATCCACTTCGCGGGTGAGCTCGCGGCCGTTCGCCGAGACGGTGCAGCTGTCCTTAATCGGGCAGGTGTTGCACACGCTGGGCTTGGCGCGGTAACGCATCACTCGGTTGTCCGAGTCGAATGCGGTCGCCCACAGCCACTGGTCTTCGGGGCAGAGCCACGCGTCGCTCTCTTCGTGGTAGGTGAACCCGAAGGTTCGCGCCGCCACCATGCGCTGGCTGGTGCGCTTGGCGAGAATATCGAAGCCCCAACCCACGGCGACCAGGCCGAGCGCGTACACGCAGGCCAGCCACACGAGGAAAGAAACTCCAGCAATCTGCTCAGGCATGGTTAGCCTCGACGATCGCTACGGTAGGGGCTGGTCTGCTCGGGCAGCTCCTCGGCAGCCTTAGCGCCGGCGAACTCTGCGATGCGAGCGTCCTCAACCACCTCGTACAGCGGCGGTTCGGGCAGCTCCAGGACGGTCTCCTTAGCGTTCTTGGAGAAGATCTCCTTGATACCCAGCAGCGCCAGCTTAATCAGCGGGATAATGCCGACCAGGAAGATCACGTCACCGGGCATACGCATCCAACCCATCACGGCGGAAGCACCGTCGTGAATGAACGCGAAGGAACGAGCCTCGTAGTAGCCCTCACCCACGGACTTGTACAGCTGAGCAATACCCAGCGGCAGCAGCGAGATGAAGGACATCCACAGCAGACCAATGTTCAGAGTCCAGAAGGAGAACTTCAGACCCTTCTCAGGCCACTTGTCCTCAGGGAGCAGGTAGCGCAGACCAAACACCGCGAACGCGATCGCGAGCATACCGTACACACCCATCATGGATGCGTGTGCGTGGTTTGCGGTCAGCGCGGTACCAATCTCGAAGTAGGACACGATCGGCAGGTTAATCAGGAAGCCGAACACACCAGCGCCGAGGAAGTTCCAGAAGCCCACAGCAATCAGGAACATGACAGCCCAACGATGCGGGAAAGGCTTGGTTCGGTTGGAGTACTGGCGAGCACCCAGCTGCATGAAGCCCCACGCCTCAACGGTCAGGAAGGTCAGCGGGATAACCTCAGCAGCCGAGAAGAACGCACCGAATGCCATCTGCTCGGAGGGGGTACCGACGAAGTAGGTGTGGTGCAGAGTACCGATCACACCACCGGCGGAGTAGAGCACGGCGTCCATCATGATGATGGAGATCGCGATGCGCTCGCGGACCACACCGAGCAGCACGAAGATGTACGCCACCATGACGGTGGTGAACAGTTCGAGGAAGTCCTCCACCCAGAGGTGAACCACCCAGAATCGCCAGAATTCGGCGACGGTCACGTGAGTACGCTGACCTGCGAGCAGGCCGACCGCGTAGAACATGGGGATGGCGAGGCCGGAGAAGAGGAACAGCCACGGCAGGGAGGTCTTCTTCGAGCCCTTCAGGCGAGCGGAGAGGGTACGCCAGACGATGACAATCCAGATGAACATACCCGCGGTGAGCAGGATCTGGAAGAATCGCGGCAGGTCCAGGAACTCCCACTGCTGCGAGAAGAAGCCGGTGAATTCCTTGGGGATGAGGCCCTTCTGAGAGAACCATTCGTTCAGCAGCGAGCCGAGGACCACGAAGACCACGGCGCCGATGAGAACATAGGTGAGCAGACCCTGCTTCTTGGGTTCGCGGCGGGTAATCAGTGGGGCGATGAAGATACCGCCCGCCAGGAACGCGCCTGCGGTCCAGAAGAGGGAGAGCTGAAGGTGCCAGGTTCGGGATACCGTGTAGGGCAGCAACTGGCCCATGTCGATACCGAAGAATCCGGTGAGTTCTTCACGGTAGTGCTCGGTGAGCGCACCCACCAGAGCCTGCAGCAGGAACAGCACCAGGATCGTTGCGAAGAGCAGGCAGGCTGCCTTCTGCGAGGGGGTCAGGCGAACTTCGTCGGGCTGACGGAAGTCGAGGACGGGCGCCTCTTCCGCGTGCCAGCCGATAGCGCGGGACCAGCGGCCGTAGATAGCGAACATCAGACCGGTACCACCGATGAGGGCAATCAGGGAGAGTGCCGACCAGACCATCAGATCCGCGGTGGGCTTGTTGTCCACGTTGGGTTCGGAGGGCCAGTTGTTGGTGTAGGAGTAGGGCTGGTCGGGGCGGTCTGCCGCCGATGCCCATGCGGTCCAGCCGAAGAATGCGACGATGTCGTGCAGTTCTTCGTCGTTCTTAATGGCGTTGGGGAACAGGCCCTGCGAGGTGTCACCCTTCATCAGGGTTTCGCGGTAGTGCTTGAGCATGAGCTGGTAGCCCTTGGTCTCACCAGCGGACCAGGTGATGGTCTTAGTCTGCTCGTCGTACTTGTTCTCCTTGCGCCACTCGTTCTTGACGAGTTCGCGGGGGTCCTGCTTGCCCTGTTCACGGTACTCCTTGACGGCAGCATCGGTGGTCAGGCGCAGGTATTCTGCAGTGTAGTCGGGGCCGAGGTAGGCACCGTGGCCGAGGACGGATCCGTACTGCTGCAGGCCGCGTCCCTGGAACAGTTCCTGACCGTGCAGGATCTGTTCTTGGGTTGCGATAGTTTTGCCGTCGTTGCCGACGATTTTATCGGGGAGCGGCATGGAGAGTGCGTAGGTGCGCATTGCAAGGACTGCCATGATGGTGAAGCCCAGGAGCATCACAAACGCAACAGCCTGTACCCAGCCTTTTCCGGCATAGGCACCGACCGTGTCTGAGCGGCGGGCAATCTTTGCTGCCTGCGCACGCGAGACGGGTTTTGTAGCCATAGTGTATGTCTCCAGTGTGCGTGGAATTTGTAGGTGGAGTGGTCCCGACGCACATCCGCTGGAGGGGCGGCTCACTATGTTCAGGGTGAATCGTCCTTGAGGGAGGTGCGACAGCCCACCCTGCTCTCATTTTTGCATATTAAATGCGCATTTACGAAACTTTGCTGACGTAGCGTCATAATGTGACACGGCTATTTGGCGGGGAAATCAGTAATCATAAGGCGGAAAACCTGAAATATTACGTTGAGGTTGAACCCTTAGCTTCCGCGCTACCTCCCCGCCTGTAACGGGGGAGGAGGCGCCGGGGTGGAAGTTGTGCAGGTTCCCTCTATCGGGGGTTCTACTCGGCTCCTACTTGAGCTCCTGCTGAGGTTCTCGCTGAAGTCGTTGGAGGGAGGCGCATCCCAGCATGTGGAAGGGGAGCGCGGCACCCCTCACGTGCCTACACTCGGGTGTGGAATAATAAAACCCGACGCTACTAAACACAGTACAAATTTTTTGCGGCACAGGTTACCGCAGTACAGATTTTATGCTCTTTGGCGGCGTATATTCAGAAGGGGCCACTCACCCCGCATCCACGGCGGACCGCCGCCACAGCCCGCAATCTATCGGCACCTCAGGAGAGTTCACGTGCTTCTCTACAAATCCACCCAGAAAGCAGTCACCGGAATCCTGCGCACCGTCTTCCGCGCCCGCGTGACCGGACTCGAAAACTTCCCCGCCACCGGCCCGGTGATTGTCGCCTCCAACCACCTGTCCTTCCTGGACTCCATCATTATTTCTGCCATGATGCCGCGCCGCGTGGCGTTCCTCGCCAAGGCTGAGTACGTGAACACTCCCGGCCCGCGCGGCAAGATGATGAAGGCATTCTTCGAAGCCGTGGACATCATTCCCGTGAACCGCTCCGACCGTTCCGAATCGCTCAAGGCGCTCGACATTGCCCTGGAGAAGCTGCAGGAGGGTAAGGTCTTCGGCATTTACCCCGAGGGTACCCGCTCCCGCGACGGCTACCTGTACCGCGGCAAGATTGGTGTGGCGTGGCTGGCGCACATGACCGGCGCGCCCGTGGTTCCGGTTGGTCTGATTGGCACCGACCGCCTGCAGAAGCCCGGCTCGAACATGATTTACCCGCGCCGCTTCACGATTCGTGTGGGCAAGCCGCTTTACTTTGAGAAGACCGGTGAGAAGATGACCGGCAAGCAGCGCCGCGTCACCACCGACACGATCATGGATGAGATTGCTCAGCTGTCCGGTCAGGCGCGAAAGCATGAGTACAACGTTTCGCCCTCAGCCGCACGTGACGCAGGCTAGGGCACTCGCCGCCTATACCGCGTAGACTTAAACCGCGCATTCACGCACCGACCCCGCGCTTTGGGGGAGATGGGTGCAGGATGCGCGGTTTGTCGTATGCGCGAGCCTGGGATGACCCCGGTAGCCCAGCAGTGGCAACCCCGCACCGACCCCCGTAGAGAAGCACCGTCAAGCCCAGTAGAGCGAGGAGAAAGTACCCATGGCAGAGCCTTCCAGCTACCGCCCCGCCCCCGGCGAAATCCCCACCGACCCGGGCGTTTACCGTTTCCGCGATGCCGACGGCCGCGTCATCTACGTGGGCAAGGCGAAGAACCTGCGCAACCGCCTCAACAGCTATTTTGCGTCCCCGCAGACGCTGAGCCCGAAGACCTACGCGATGGTGCATACAGCGGCGAGCGTGGAGTGGACCGTGGTGGCGAGCGAGATGGAATCGCTGCAGCTTGAATACACCTGGATTAAGGAGTTTTCGCCGCGCTTCAACATTGCGTTCCGCGACGATAAGTCGTACCCGTACCTGGCGATTACCGTCAATGACGTGTACCCGCGCGCGATGGTCACTCGCGGCGAGCGCCGTAAGGGCGTGCGCTATTTTGGGCCGTACTCGCAGGCGTGGGCGATTCGTGAAACCCTGGATGCGCTACTGCGCGTTTTCCCGGTGCGTACCTGCACGAACGGCGTGTTTAACCGCGCGAAGAATAGTGGCCGGCCCTGCCTGCTCGGCTATATCGATAAGTGCGCGGCGCCGTGCGTGGGCAAGATTAGCGCCGAGGAGCATCGCGAGTTGGCGCGCGGGCTGACCCGGTTTATGGGTGGTGGCGCTGAGAAGCATATCGCCCAGTTGACCGCAGAAATGAAGGCCGCCGCCGCTGATATGGACTTTGAGCGCGCCGCGATTCTTCGTGACGATATTGCCGCGCTGACTAAGGCGTTTGAGCGTAACGCCGTGGTGCTCGGCGCGACCGTGGATGCCGACCTGTTCGCCTACGCTGAGGACGACCTGGAGGCGTCCGTTCAGGTGTTCTTCGTGCGCGGCGGCAGGATTCGTGGCCAGCGCGGCTGGATTGTGGAGAAGGTCAACGACAGCACCGACGCGCAGCTCATCGAGCAGCTGATCGCGCAGGTGTACAGCGATATCGCGGCGAGCCTCGCCTCCCAGAAGGACGCCGAGAAGAGCCTGAACAGCTACGATATTCCGCGTTCCGTGCTCGTGCCGGTGGAGCCCGAGAATAAGGAGCAACTGGCGTCTTGGCTGGCGGAGGTGCGCGGCGGCCCCGTGGAGATTAGCGTCCCGCAGCGCGGCGACAAGGCAGAGCTCATGAAGACGGTCGCCGAGAACGCGCGCCAGTCGCTGACCCTGCACAAGAGCCGCCGTGCCGGCGATTTGACCACCCGCAGCGCCTCCCTCGTGGAGCTGCAGGAAGCGCTGGAACTACCGGACCCGCTGCTGCGCATCGAGTGCTACGACATTTCGCATGTGCAGGGCACGAACGTGGTCGCCTCCATGGTTGTCTTTGAGGACGGCATGCCCGCAAAGAACGCCTACCGCACCTACAGCATTACCGGCGACGCCGCGCGTGACGATACCGCCAGTATGTACGACGTCATCACCCGCCGATTCAAGAGGCATCTGGCGCAGCAGGCGGAGCGCGAAGCAGCCCCCGTGCACTCCGGCGAGATTGACGCCTCCACGCCCGAGCCGGCGAAGTTCGCCTACCCGCCGAACCTGGTGCTCGTGGACGGCGGCCCGCCTCAGGTGGCTGCCGCCTCCGCCGCGTTGAGCGATTTGGGCATTACGGATGTGTACGTTGCCGGCATCGCTAAGCGCCTGGAGGAACTGTGGCTACCGGACGACGACTACCCGGTCGTACTACCGCGTACTTCGCAGGCGCTGTACCTGGTGCAGCGCATCCGCGATGAGGCGCACCGTTTCGCTATCACCTTCCACCGTTCCAAGCGCGGTAAGGCGATGGTCGCCTCCGCCCTGGATGAGGTGCCCGGTTTGGGCGAGGTGAAGCGTGCCGCGCTGATTAAGCACTTCGGGTCGGTGGCTCAGATTAAGCAGGCGAGCGCCGAGGAGCTGACGGCGGTGCCGGGTATTGGTCCGGCGTTGGCTCAGAAGATTCTGGCGGCGCTGACCTAATCCTCTGGCTGGCGCTGAGTGAAGGCCCGCCCGGGGTGTGAACGCAGCACCCCGCCTCGTAATGGCGCTTAACAAACGTGTCATAATTGAAGGAAACCGTCATCATTACGAGCGCGCTATCTTCGCGCGCCCTCAACCAGTAGAGTGGAAACCGTGAGTAATAACCATCTGCGCCTATTCACCAGCGAGTCGGTGACTGAAGGCCACCCCGATAAGATTTGTGACCAGATTTCTGACGCCATCCTTGACGGCATTATTGCCCAGGATCCCGCAGCGAACGTTGCTGTGGAGACCATGGTAACCACCGGTCAGGTGCATGTTGCTGGTGAGGTGACCACCTCCAGCTACGTCGAAATCCCCTCCATCGTGCGCGAGACCATTCTGGGTATCGGCTACGATTCCTCTACCCGCGGCTTCGACGGTGAGTTCTGCGGCGTGTCCGTGTCCATTGGCGAGCAGTCCCCGGACATTAACGCCGGCGTGTACGAGTCCCTCGAGGTTCGTCAGGGCATTGCTGCTGACGAGTACGACCGCCAGGGTGCGGGCGACCAGGGCATCATGTTCGGTTACGCATCCAACGAGACCAACGTGCTGATGCCCGCCCCGATTTGGCTGGCGCACCGCCTCTCTGAGCGTCTGACCAAGGTCCGTAAGGACGGCCTGCTGACCGAGCTGCGCCCCGACGGCAAGACTCAGGTGACCCTCGGCTACGATTCGAACAACGTGCCTGTCTCCGTGGATACCGTGGTTGTTTCGAGCCAGCACACCGCAAGCTACGACCTGGCTGACCTGCGTGCGGACATTGAGAAGCACGTTATCGCGCCGGTTCTGGGTAGCGTCGAGCTGGATTCCTCCAACGCCAAGTTCATTGTGAACCCCGCTGGCCGCTTCGTTCAGGGTGGCCCCGTGGGTGACGCGGGCCTGACCGGCCGCAAGATCATTGTGGACACCTACGGCGGTTCGGCTCGTCACGGTGGTGGCGCGTTCTCCGGTAAGGACCCGTCGAAGGTGGACCGTTCCGCAGCGTACGCAATGCGTTGGGTTGCGAAGAACATTGTGGGTGCCGGTCTTGCCGACCGCGCCGAGGTTCAGGTTGCGTACGCTATCGGCCAGGCAGCGCCGGTCGGTCTGTACGTTGAAACCTTCGGTACCGAGAAGGTCGACCCGATCAAGATTGAGAAGGCTGTGCGTGAGGTCTTCGACCTGCGCCCGCTGGCAATCATTAACGAACTGGATCTGCGCCGCCCGATTTACAAGAAGACCGCAGCTCACGGCCACTTCGGTCGTACCGAGCCGGAATTCACCTGGGAGCGCCTGAACCGCGTGGATGCACTGCGTTCGGCAGTGTCCTCCTCCTAATATCTGTCAGGGTAGAGGAGCACGCAGATTCGGGTGACTCAGAGCAGTTCTGAATCGAACTCTTCGGCACCGTTGGGTGCTCAGCAGGAATCCCTGCAACAGCTTGACCTGTTGCAGGGATTTCCTGCTCTTCGTGATGCCCTGGTTCCGGCTGCCCCGGAACCGGTGAACGTTGCCGCCGAGTTGGAGGCGAGCGGCGTGCCGAACCCTGTGGCGCGTGTGCGCGTGGATAGCACCCTGCCACAGGTGGACCGCACGTTTGATTACCGCGTGCCCGCCGAGCTGAGTGAGGATGCGGTGCCCGGCGCCCGCGTGCGCGTGCTGTTCAACGGCCACGAGCTGACCGGCTACATTGAGGAACGCGCCGCCACGACTGATTGGACGCGCACCTCGCTGCTGCCGCTCAAGTCGGTGCTGTCGCGTGTGCCCTCTGTTGCGCCCGAAATTTTTGCGCTTGCCGAGGCGCTTGCCGACCGTTACGCCTCCACGGTGGCGAACGTGCTGCGCCTGGCGGTGCCGCCGCGTATTGCCGCGCTGGATAAGAAGTACGCGCCCCTTCTGCCGGGTTATGAGTCGGCGTATTTGGGCGATTCTGTCCCGGTAAGCACTTCCAATACCCCCGAGAGCACCCCGGAGAACGTCTCCGAGAGCACCCCGGCGAGCGCGGGGGAGAAGCCGCAGGAAAACGCTCCCGAAATCGCGGAACCTGAGTGTGCGGAATCTGAGCCTGATGCCGTCTCCGCCGCCTCCAGCACTGCCGACCCGTACGCTTGGCTTGCCACCCCCGGCGCGCCCGCACCCTTCGTGCTGGACCCGCCGACGCTGAACCCGGACGCGCCGGATGCCGCCTCCGTCTTCTCCGATTACGAGAACGGCGCGGAGTTCATTGAAGATGTTGCCGCCGGTGCCGCAACTCGCGCCGTGATGACGGTTCTTCCCGGCCACCTGGAGCACACGTGGGCGGATGTTTTGGCGACCGCACTCGCGGCTGCTGCTGCGAGTGGCCGCGGCGCTATTGCGGTGGTTCCGACCGCTAAGAACCTGGATCTTCTGGAGGCGGCGCTCGCCGAGCGTCTGCCCGCTGACTCGTTTGTGCGTTTGAGTTCTGATTCGACTCCGCATACTCGCTATCACGGGTTTGTGAAGGTGCGTTTGGGGCAGGTGCCGGTGGTGATTGGTACCCGCGCGGCGGCCTACGCGCCGGTGGCGAACCTGGGCCTGGTGGTGTGCTGGGATGACGGCGATTCTTCGCTGGTGGAGCAGCGCGCCCCGTATTGTCATGCCCGCGATGTGTTGCTTCTGCGTGCTTCTGCTGAGAATACTGCGGCGCTGTTTGCCGGGTTCAGTATGAGTAGTGAGGCGGCGCGTCTGGTGCGTACCCGTTGGGCATCTCATGTGCGTGCGCCGCGTGCGTTGGTGCGTGATTATTCGCCGCGTATTTTTTCGACGGGTTCGGAGTTTGAGTTGGCGCGTGACCCGTTGGCGGCGATGGCGCGTATTCCTCACCTGGCGTTTGAGCATGCTCGTCGGGCGTTGGCGCGTGGTCCCGTGTTGGTGCAGGTGGCGCGTAGCGGTTATATTCCGTCGTTTTCGTGTGAGCGTTGCCGCATGCCGGCGCGTTGTGGCGAGTGTAGCGGACCTTTGTCGGTGGCTTCGGGTTCGTCGGTTCCGTCGTGTTCGTGGTGCGGTCATTTGGCGCAGCAGTGGCGTTGTTCTGAATGCGGTTTTACGCATTGGCGTTATTCGGCGGCGGGTGCGACTCGTACTGCTGAGGAGCTGGGCCGTGCGTTCCCGAATGTTCCGGTGATTTCTTCGGCGGGTGACCATGTGCGGGCGTCGGTTGGTCCTGAGCCTGCGTTGGTGGTGGCGACTCCGGGTGCTGAGCCGGTGGCTTTTGGCGGCTATGCGGCGGCGCTTCTTCTGGATGCCGATAAGATGCTTCGTTTTGATTCGTTGCGTGCCCCGGAGGCGGCGTTGCGTCGCTGGTTGAATGCGGCGGCATTGGTTCGTCCTGCGGCTCTTGAGGGTACGGTGGTGACGACTGCTTCGCCGTCGCCGGTGGAGCAGGCGCTGGTGCGTTGGGATCCGGCGTGGTTTGCTCGTCAGGAGCTGGAGGAGCGCGCTCAGACGGGTCTGCCTCCGGCGGTTCGTACGGCTGCGGTGACCGGTGCGGAGGCGGATGTTCGCGCCTTCATGGAGGAGTTCTTGGGCTCTTCTGCGTTGCCGGAGCGGGTGCGTGAGCAGCTGCGTATTGTGGGGCCGGTTCCTCTGGATCAGGGGTATTTTGCCTGGTCGGAGTCTCTTGAAGAGGATTCTGAGGAGGCGCCGGTTCAGGGCGATTGGCGTACCCTGATGTTCTTCTCGTACGGCATTGCTCAGCAGGTGACCCGTGAGTTGCGTGCTACGCGTGCAACGATTGCGGCGTTGAAGAAGAACGTGGGGGAGCGCCCGGTTCAGATTCGCTGTGACGGCCTGGATGTGCTGTGATTTTCTAGTCGTGCTGTAGTGTTCTAGTGAGGGGCGGTTTTTGCCCCGGGTTGGGCGTTGAGCACGCGGGTTTGCGGGCGCGCTGTGCGCAGAGGCGAGGAGGTGAGAGGCATGTCGAAGGTGCCTCATCTGCTGAAGGGTAGTGCGCTGCCTGATGGTGAGCAACGGCGGCTGGCTGAGTATGCTTCTGCGCATCCGAAGAGCGCCCTGCACCGTAAGGGCCAGCATCACGATGCGGCGGTCTGCTGGTTCACGGTATCGGCTACCAGAATCACGGCGAGACGCTCGCGTATTTTGGCAAGCCTGTGGCGCATAGTGTGCAGACTCTGCTGGCGCTGAACACAGATTCTGTCGCGCTCTCCGAAGAGAACTCCGCCGCGGAGGCTTCTGCGCGGGTTCGTGTTGAGGTGATTCCTGACGGTGATACCCTCCCGCCTGCCGCTGAGGTGAACCCGCTGAGCCACCACAGCGAGTTGACGTATTCGTTGACGATTGAGCGCACGGAGTACCCAGCCGACCCGGTTGAGGAAAGCCCGCAGATTGAGGAGAACTCCGCGCAGGAAGAACTCGCCGAAGCCTCCGAGCCCAAAGAATCTACAAGAATCAGTCTGCCGAAAATTGAACTTCCGAAGGTTGAGTTGCCCAAAGTGGAGTTACCCAAGGTGGAACTGCCTAAAGTGGAGCTCCCTAAGATTGAGCTCCCGAATATCGAGCTGCCGAACCTTGAGCTTCCGCACCTGCCTCAGCCGAAGCCGCGCCCGGTTCGCACGGTCACTCGCCGTAGCCTCCTTTTTCAGGAGGGCTTCTGGCGGCCCAGGCATTACCGCCCGTTGAAGGAGCATTTGCCCTGGTTGGCGACGGTTTTGCCGCTGTTTTTGATGTTCTGCTTCTACTATGAGCGCCCCGGCGCGACCTGGCGTGAGCGTGCCGGGCACCTGTTACGTTCTACTGCTCGATTCGTGAACGTGGCGCTGTGGCTGGTGTTGGCGGCTACGGCGCTCATGACGTTCCGTGATGCTTTTGTGGCGTCTCTGGGTACTCCGCAGGGTGCATTTACGGGTCTGGCGGCGGTGCTCGGGCTGGGTATTGTGGGCTGGGTTTTGGCTCGTCGTGCCCGTGAGCTGTGGGCGCTGATGAAGGCTATTCCGACGCAGCTGATTCAGACGGCAACCAGCCCGGAGTCGCGCGATTTGGAGCGTATTTATGCGCGTCTGGATCGTCAGCTGGACGATTTGAGTTCCCGTAGCGATACGGTGGGTATTATTGCCCATTCGCAGGGCGGGTATTTGAGCTATGAGCTTCTGCGTCGTCGTGCGGCGGCGGGTAAGAAGCCGATTCGTTTCTTCTACGGCCTGGGTAGTGGCGTGGTCCCGATTAGCATTATTGCTAGTGACCGCAACGACATTCCGGGGTACCTGGATGCTGCGGGCGGCTACCGTAACCGCGCCATGCTGCTGTGGGTGAGCGCGGTTGCGGCGTTCTCCTGGCTGGTGGAGGCGTCCCTGCTGTTTGGTCCGTACCGTTCGCTGCTGCACTATACGATGCTGGTACCCCTGGCGTTGAGCGCGGTACCTCTGGTGTTGAGCATTGCGCCGCTGGTTGCGAGCATGCTGGGCACCCTGAAGGGTAGGGCGCGTATTGTCCGCAAGAGCGCCTGGGAAAGCGCCTCCGCAGATATATCCGCAAAAACCTCGGTAAACACCTCGGAGGATGTGCGCCTGGTCAACCCGTACGGCACACGCGCCTACGTGAAGTGGCTGATTCCGTTGCTTTTCGTGCACGGCGTTTTCATGCTGTACGCGGTATTCATGCTGCTGCTGGTTCAGCTACGTGTTGAGGGCTCGGTCCCTGAGCTGACCGCCGCCTCCGTGGCGTTTTGGGGTGCGCTAATTCTGGTGCTCATGATGTCGGTGCGTAGCGCCTGCCACCTGTATGTGCGCGCCTACGCGCCGATGTTGCAGGATCTTGATGTGGCTGACCGGTGCGAGATTTCCGCTCGTGGTGACAGTATTGGTAGGTCGAATATTACTCAGCCCGCCGATGTAGACGTCAGCTTTGTGACCCTGCCGGGCCCGTCGGTGAATAGTCACATGCAGTATTTTGATGCGTGTTCGCCGGTGCCGTTGATGCTTTCGCACCGCCTGGTGCCGCATATGATGCCGGCGGGTGAGCAGTCACAGAATGCGGCGGCTTTCACCGATATTGGTGCGGAACTGAACCGCGGTTTTGCGCGCGTGAAGAAGTGGATGCGCACCATGCATTACGGGCTGTATGCGGTGCTTCTGCTGATGCTGTCGGTGCTGCTGAATGTGGCGTCGCCGGTGAGCCTGTCCGCGTTGACGGGGCTTGATACGTCGCACCTACATTCGGAGGGTTTTGACCGTCTGGTGGCGGATGCTCAGCAGCTGCGTGAGCAGGCGGGTTCTTCGGATCTGCTGCTGTGGATTCTGGTCGGCATTTTTGTGGTGGAGGCGCTGCTGATGATGGTGCTTTCGCCGTGGACTCAGCGGCGTTTGCAGCGTGCGTTCATGATGCGCAAGGTGGACCGCACGGGTCAGCTGAGCGAGTTCAATCCTTTGCCGATGGTGACGGCTCTTCTGGGTCTTGACGGTGAGGATGAAGACGCTGAGGATGCAGAGGAACATAACCTCGCAGGGGAGAAAAAGCAGGAGAGTAAAGCAGGGCAGAGCGCTGTAGTTTAGGGTGCTTAGGCGGTGCCGTTGGAAGGGCACCCCAGAATTTTTATGCATTCGTGTGCACCTAAGATTTGTTGGGGTTTGGCTGATTCTAATTGGCGTAGTCTCCGTATCCACGGTAATATATTCAGCACTGCGGATACTATTTCGGCGCTTGTCGAGGTGGTGTTGGCAGTATCTATCACTCAACTTCGCGTACGCTTCACAACCGTGCGCACCAACGAAAGATGAATACTGGTGACTCAGACTATGATCGCCCCCGCATACGAACCTGCATGCGGCGGGTCTGCTTCTGTACACAATTACGGCGTCATGCACCCGGACCCCGTGTTGCTTTCCGACATGACCAGCGCAGAACGAGGAGCTGTTTACCGCTACTTGGCGCGCTTCGCTGAGCTGGATGACGCAAAGATTTTCTACGCGTACGGTCACGCTTACGAGCTGGCTCGTAAGGATGCCGAGCGCGGTCTCTACGCAACTATGGCGTAGCCTGCACAATTAGTTTTTAGAAATGCTGCTGCACTCTTTATGGGTGCGGCAGCATTTCTGCTTTTCGGGCTGGCTTTCACGCTGGCTTTCGGGCAGGTTTCAGTTCGGTTGGAGACTCGGCGGTCCCATGCCGCTATGATGCCCCTGATTTCTTCCTGACAACCGGGAACGTGTCCACTATGGGGGCGTTCCCTGATGGTTCTTGAACATTGATTAGCTCTTGGGTAGTTTAGAGGTATCACAACCACTACTGCGAAGAGACTTCCGATGATCTCCGTAGGTTCTTTTCGCGGTGTTGCCTCCGGTAGCGTCTGCATTGTTGCGGCGCTGCCCTAAGAAACGCCCTAAGGAAAGGTACTCACCGATGAGTTTCACCAATATCACCTCTGATTACGAGCCCGAGTTCGGTAGTTCGGCACCGAGCCGCGACAACGGCATTACTCACCCGGACCCTGTTCTGCTGTCCTCGATGACGAAGGCTCAGCGTGGCGCGGTGTGCCGCTACCTGGCTCGATTTGCTGAGCTGGATGACGCGAAGATTTTCTACGCGTACGGTCATGCGGATGAGCTGGCCGCGAAGGAAGCGGCTCGTACCGGTAGCTTTGCTACGGTCTAAGGATTTCTGCTCCGGTGTGATGCGGTGATGCTACGCCTTCCGGATGCGCCCTCAGGGTGCCCGAGCTCTGCGAGGGCGGGTTCCCTGCGTCGGCGCGGAGGAAGTGTGTAGCGAACCGCCGCTGTACATCATTGCCGTAAGCCGTACGCACCTACCGGCAACCATGAATTGAATACGAGAATGCCGCCGCACCCTCCCGAGAACCGGGGGAGTACGGCGGCATTTCTTTGCCCAACGCAGGCTCTAGAGCCCGCGCACGACCTCCAGCAGTTTGAGTGCCGAGTCGCGCCAGGAGTAGCGGCGCACATCCGACAGGCCGTCAATAATCACGCGCTCGCGAACGGCGGTGTCCTCCAGGGAACGGATAGCCTTCACCCAGTCGGCGGCGTGCGCCTCCGGGGCACCGTCAACCGGCGCAAACACGGCGTGCGGGGCAATCTCACGGAAAATCGGGATGTCACTAATCACCGCGGGGCAACCGGCAGCCTGAGCCTCAACCACGGGTAGGCCGTAACCCTCCTCGCGGGAGGCAGTCACCAGGGCGTGCGCCTGGCGGAGCAGCTGCTGGTACTCCTCATCGCTCACGCCGTTGTGCACCTCCACGTTCTCACCGATGAGGCGTTCGTCGGTGAGCTGCACCAGGCGCTGCGGTGGCATCTTCGACAGCAGATGCAGGCGGTAATCCGGCAGCGAACGCATCGCCAGCAGCAGGGTTTCCACGTTCTTGTACGGCATGAACGAGCCCATGTACACCAGGTGCTTGACGGGCTGTTCTTCGCGGGTGGTGGCGCGTTCCAGCGCGGTCTGGCGGGAGACGACGCTGCCGGGCTGCGGGGCGTTGGGCACCACGAACAGCGGCTTGGTGGTCAGCTCGTGCTCACGAATCAGCGAGGCGGTCGACTCAGAAACCGTCACGACCGCGTCGCCGTGATTGAGCAGGAAACGCTGCGGGGTGTAGGTCTTGTGGAAGAGTCGCCAACCCACGCGCACCGGTGCGGGCAGGAACCCCGGCGGGGTCGGGTGCGAGTAGTAGATCAGGTCGTGCAGGGTGAGAATCAGCTTGAACTTGCGTCCGGTGGAGCCGATGGTCTGCATGGGGGAGAACACCACGTCCGGCGCATACTTATTCAGCTGCAGCGAGGCGGTCGGTTCGAGCGGGCCGGTGGGCGAGCAAATCTTCACGTGCGGCAGGTCGGGCAGCATGTCCAGCTGACGCTCATCGCTAATAATCATGGTCAGGTCGAGGTCGGCGGCGGCCTCGTCACCGGTGTCGATGAGGGTTTTGAGCGCGCCCAGTAGGGAGGCGGTGTAGCGGCTGATGCCGTCGTGGAAGCCGATACGGGTGTATCGGGCGTCAACCATGAGTTTCATGTTGGTTCCTTACTTCTCGTTCCCTGAGTGGCCGGCGGCGAAATCGGCGATGAGTTCCGCGGCGCGGCGAGGGGTTTCGTAGTGGATGAGGTGCCCGACTTCGGGGATCATGTCGAGGCGCTCGCGGGCACCGGTCGAAGTAGCAGGCAGGTCGCGGGAGGTCAGCGTCGCGTACATGGCGCGAGCCGTTTCGGGGGTGCCCAGGTCGTCGTCTTCGGCAACGAGCATCTGCACCGGTACTCGGATGGCGGCGGCGTATTCGGCGGCGGTGTGCGTAATGGACGCTTCGTAGGCGCTGAGCACTCCGCGGCGGGAGCCGAAGGAGCCGAAGTAGGCGGCGTGCTGGCCGTTGATGAAGCGGCGCATTGCCTTGTCTTTGGTGCGCATCATGACTTCGCTGGAGGCGCGGGTAATCAGCTGCGAACGCAGGAGCGGGTAGCCGATTTTTTCGGGGAGTGCCGCGCCGGCGCGGTAGTAGAGAGATGCGAGGCGGGAGGCGACGCGCTGGCTACCTTCGAGGGCAGGCTCGCTAATCGGGTTGATGAGCGAGAGCAGTGCGAGCGAGTTCGGGTGTGCGGCGGCGAAGGCGCTGGTGACGATGGAACCGAAGGAGTGGCCGACCAGGTGCAACGGTAGGGGCTGTGCATCCTCGCGGGCGGGGTTAGTGTGTTCCACAAAGTCGTTTAGCCACGCCACGTACGCGTTGATGTTGTCTTCGCCCTGACTGTTTTCGTCCCGAGTGTTTTTGCCCTGAGCGCCTTCGGGCAGGTCTGCGGAGCGGCCAAAGCCGGGCAGGTCGGGGCTGATGATGCTGACGTTCGGGATGAGCTTCAGCAGGTAGTTCGCGATGATTTCCAGGCCGTGGTGGTCGCCGCGGAAGCCGTGCACGAGTAGCACGGGGTAGGAGCCTTCGGGGAAGGTTCCGTCGTTCATGCCTTTGCCGTACTGCCAGTAGCGGGTCATGACCGCCTGCGCGCCGTCACCAATGAGGGCGTCGTGGCGGGTGCCGGGGATGAGCGGGCCGGGCACACCCTCAAGAACTGAGGTGTTGGGGGAGTCCGGGGTAACGGTGGAGGTCATGGGTACCTTTCGCGGGTTGGGTACTGGGACGGCAAAGTCCCGTTCTTAATTCTAGGGGAGAAGCCTGAAAGGGCTCTGAACCCCGCCTGACGCATCGGTGGTTGGGCGTGTGATTGCGCAGGTGGTCGGGTGGGTGGTGCCGTCCATTTGGTAGTCGGTGCGGCCTCAACTCTGGCTCGGTGCGGGTTTCGCGTTACACTTGGAGGGTTAAGTTTTTATCAACCTGTCTTTATTTAAGGAATCGCTGTGTCTGCTCAGGTAGAGACCGAACGCAACGAAAATGCGTACGACTTCCGCGCTATGGAAGCCAAGTGGCGCCCCTACTGGGACGAAACGAAGGTTTTCCAGCCCACCGGTGACGCCCCCAAGGGCCGCAAGTATGTGCTGGATATGTTCCCGTACCCCTCCGGTGACCTTCACATGGGTCACGCGGAGGCATTCGCTATTGGTGACATGAACGCCCGCTACTTCAAGCAGTGCGGCTACGATGTTCTGCACCCGATTGGCTGGGACTCCTTCGGCTTGCCCGCTGAGAACGCAGCCATTAAGAACGACACTCACCCCAAGGAGTGGACGTACAAGAACATTGAGACTCAGGCTGAGTCCTTCAAGCGTTACGCTATTGCCGCTGACTGGAGCCGCCGCCTGCACACTTCGGACCCCGAGTACTACAAGTGGACTCAGTGGCTGTTCGAGCAGTTCTACAAGAAGGGCCTGGCGTACCGTAAGGACTCCATGGTCAACTGGTGCCCCAAGGACCAGACCGTGCTCGCGAACGAGCAGGTTGTGAACGGTGCGTGTGAGCGTTGCGGTACTACCGTGACTAAGAAGTCGCTGAACCAGTGGTACTTCAAGATTACTGATTACGCACAGCAGCTGCTGGACGACATGGAGCAGCTGGAGGGCAAGTGGCCCGACCGTGTTCTGCTCATGCAGCGCAACTGGATTGGCCGTTCTGAGGGCGCTGAGGTGCGCTTCGAGATTGAGGCGACCGAGGACCAGGCTGCTGAGTCCTTCACCGTGTTCACCACCCGCCCGGACACCCTGTACGGCGCAACCTTCATCGTGGTTGCTGCGGATGCGGCGTTCGCCGAGCAGATCGTGGCACCCGAGCACAAGGCTGCCCTGGAGCAGTACCGCGAAGACATTAAGGCACTGAGCGATATTGACCGCCAGTCCTCCGACCGCGAGAAGACCGGCGTGTTCACCGGCCGCTACGCGATTAACCCGCTGACCGGCGCGAAGCTGCCCGTCTGGGCTTCTGACTACGTGCTCGCTGACTACGGTACCGGCGCGATTATGGCTGTGCCCGCGCACGACCAGCGCGACCTTGAGTTCGCTCTGAAGTTCGACCTGCCCATCGTGAAGGTCTTGGACGTTGAGGGCGCTGAGGACCCGGCTACCAGCGGTGTTGCCGCAGCTGGTGACGGTGTGCTCGTCAACTCGGGTGAGCTGACCGGCCTGCCGAAGGCTGAGGCGATTGCTAAGGCTATTGAGCTGGTTGAGGCTGCCGGTACCGGTGAGGGTAAGGTCATTTACCGTCTGCGTGACTGGCTGCTGTCCCGCCAGCGTTTCTGGGGTACCCCCATCCCCGTGATTCACTGTGAGGATTGTGGCGAGGTTCTGGTTCCTGAGGATCAGCTGCCGGTGCTACTGCCCGATAACCTGCGCGGTGAGCAGCTGGCTCCTAAGGGCCAGTCGCCTCTTGCGGCTGCCGATGACTGGGCGATTGTGCCTTGCCCCGAGTGTGGCAAGCAGGCTCGCCGTGACTCGGACACCATGGACACCTTCGTGGATTCCTCCTGGTACTTCCTGCGTTACGTTTCCCCGAACTTCGATGAGGGCCCCTTCGACCCGCAGGCTATGAGCGAGTGGGGTGCCGTCGACATGTACGTTGGCGGTGTGGAGCACGCTATTCTGCACCTGCTGTACGCACGCTTCTTCACCAAGGTTGTTCGCGACCTGGGCCTGATTAAGCACGATGAGCCGTTCAAGGCGCTCATGAACCAGGGCCAGGTGCTCAACGGCGGCAAGGCAATGTCCAAGTCGCTGGGTAACGGCGTGAACCTGGGTGAGCAGCTCGACAAGTTCGGTGTGGACGCTATCCGCACCACCATGATTTTCGCGTCCCCGCCCGAGGATGACGTGGACTGGGCGGATGTTTCCCCGTCTGGTTCGCAGAAGTTCCTGGCCCGCGCTTGGCGTGTGGCTCAGGACGTCACCAGCGAACCCGGCGTTGACGCAACCACCGGTGACCTGGAGCTGCAGAAGCTGATTGCTCGCACCGTGCACGAGGTTCAGGGCCTGCTGGATAACGGCAAGTTCAACGTGGTTGTTGCGAAGACCATGGAGCTTGTGAACGCTACCCGTAAGGCTATTGACTCCGGTGCTGGCGCGGCTGACCCGGCTGTCCGTAAGGCTGCTGAGACCATCGCGATTCTGCTGTCCCTGTACGCACCCTACACCGCTGAGGACATGTGGCACGCTCTCGGCCACGACACCCCGGTTCTGACCGCGGGCTTCCCCGAGGTTGACCCGGCTCTGCTGGTGGATGACACCGTCACCGCTATCGTGCAGATTAAGGGCAAGGTCAAGGCTCGCCTGGAGGTTGCGAAGGATATTTCCGAGCAGGAGCTTCAGGAGCTGGCTCTGGCGGATGCCGCTGTTCAGCGTTCGATTGGCGACGCCGAGATCCGCAAGGTGATTGTGCGTGCGCCTAAGCTCGTGAACATCGTAATCTAAGCTTCTTAGAGTCTAAGTTTCTTAGAATCTAAGCTTCTTAGATAAAGTACAAGCCCCGCTGTGGCTTCGGTTCGTTTTATGGAACGAACCCGGAGGCGCGGCGGGGCTTTGCTGTACTGCGGTAGTGATGAGTGCCATAATGTTCAGGGAACGCTAGGAGAGGGTTCGTCATCGAATCACGCACTGACGAACCGGAAGAAGGGCCGGAATATGGAGCGAGAGAATAAAGCAGAGAACCGCATTGCCGTGGTAACCGATAGCGCCGCCGCCCTCGACCCGGAGCTCGTGCGGCGCCTGAGCGCTTGCGGTAATTTTATGCTGGTTCCGATGCCGGTGACTATTCGCACGCCCGGTGAGCCGGATCGTCAGCTGCAGGATTTGACCGCCGCCGAGGTGGATGAGGCGATTATGCTTGCGCACGTGATGGGCCAGACGGTGAGCACTTCCGGGCCCGCGCCGGGCGTGTTTGCTGATGTGTATGACGAGCTGGCGTCGCGAGGTTTTACGCATGTGGTGTCGGTGCATCTGTCCGGTGAGCTCTCGGGAACGGTGGAGGCGGCACGCACCGGTGCCCGCCTGAGCCGCCTGGGTTCTACGGGCGTGAGCGTGGTGGATAGCCGCACGGTCGCCGGTGCCTACGGTCATGCGGTGGTGCGTGCCTTAGAGGTGCTGAACTCTGCTTCCTCTGATTTTGTTCCGAGCGCTGACTATCCGACTGCGGCGCAGCTGGTGGACTACATTCAGTCCGTCTGTGAGCAGTCCACGCTCTACTTCTATATCCCGACCCTGGATGCCTTGCGCCGCGGTGGTCGCGTTTCCCCGGCGTTGGCGATGGTGGGGCAGATGTTCCAGATCAAGCCGATTGGCACGATTACCGAGGGCAAGCTGGCGTATGTGGAGCGCCCCCGCACTGCGGCGCGCGCCCTGGAGCGTCTGGTGGAGGTGACCGTGCAGACCTGCCGTGAGCATCAGCATGCGGCGGCGCTCACCTCTGCGACTGCACCTGACATAAATTCTTCTCCCGCCAGTTTTTCCCTCAAAGCAACCCCGCGCGGTGAGGTGGTTGCGGTGCATCATGTGGGTAATGCGGCGCAGGCGGTGCAACTGTACGAGCAGGTTCAGCAGATGTTGGGGGAGAGCTCCCTCGTTCATGATGCTGCCGATTCTTCGGCGCCGGAGTTTTTGATGAGCGCGCTACCGCCGGTGCTGTCGGCTCATTCGGGTTTGGGTGCTGTGGCGCTGGTCGTTTATTAGGATCGTGTACTAGCCGCCTTTCCGATGTGCCCGTGTTGACCCTGTGTTGTGTGTCTGCGGGTGCACTCGTGCGGTGTTCTTGTGCGGTGTTCTTGGGCAATGCGCCGTGGGCGACACGAAATATGCTCAATTTTGTACATCGGGGGCGTATTTAGCCCTTTTAAGGCTGTGGTGTGTCTTACTTTGGGGTCGTCTGTTTTTGAGTGAGAATTTGCACCGCGTGCGAGCGTATCGGGTGTCATTGAAACCCATCCGCAGGTGAAAGGGTATTTTTTACCCTCAGATTTTGCCTTGATATGGCGCGGTTTTTAGCAGATGTGTGTTTCGTGTGTGTTTATGTTGCCGTGACCGTATCGCAACATTTTTTAGGGGTGAACACAACGCAAAACAACAGAAAACAACGGGTTTTTACTGGTTTTTATGGCGCAACTCACAAAAATTTATTGATAGAACACACCAAAACACACACAAACTAGGGTAGGATTGTTACCAACAACGGCGGAACGAACCGGGCAACATAGAGCACGGACGAATCCGACTAAACCAGAGCCTGCAAGGCATCGGATTTGTACACCGCCACCAACGCACTGACAAGGAGATACTCCAGTGACTGTACGCGTAGCAATCAACGGCTTCGGCCGCATCGGCCGCACCTTCTTCCGCGCAGCTCAGACCGAGGGCGTCGGCTTCGAAATCGTCGCAATCAACGACCTCACCGATGTTGAGACCCTGGCACACCTGCTCAAGTACGACTCCATCATGGGTCGCTTCAACGCAGAGGTTGAGGTCAAGGAAGGCGCACTGGTTGTTGACGGCAAGGAAATCAAGATCCTCGCTGAGCGTGACCCCCAGAACCTCCCCTGGAAGGACCTGGGCGTTGACGTAGTCCTCGAGTCCACCGGTTTCTTCACCGACGGCACCAAGGCAAAGGCACACATCGAGGCTGGCGCTAAGAAGGTTATCCTCTCCGCTCCCGGTAAGAACATCGACGGCACCTTCGTCATGGGCGTGAACGACGACCAGTACGATGCAGCTAACCACCACATCGTCTCCAATGCATCCTGCACCACCAACTGCCTCGCTCCGATGGCTAAGGTTCTGAACGATGCATTCGGCATCAAGCAGGGTCTGATGACCACCATCCACGCATACACCGCTGATCAGCGTCTGCAGGATGCTCCCCACCGCGACCTGCGCCGTGCACGCGCAGCAGCTGTGAACATGGTCCCCACCTCCACCGGTGCAGCAGCAGCTGTTGGCCTGGTTCTGCCCGAGCTGAAGGGTAAGCTGGACGGCTTCGCAGTCCGCGTTCCCACCATCACCGGCTCCATCACCGACCTGACCTTCACCGCTGAGCGTGAGGTCACCGTTGAGGAAGTCAACGCAGCAGTCAAGGCAGCAGCTGAGGGCCCCATGAAGGGCATCATCAAGTACAACGAGGATCCCATCGTGTCCAAGGACATCGAGGGTGAGTCCATCTCCACCGTCTTCGACGCACCGCTGACCAAGGTCATCGGCGACCAGGTGAAGGTTATCGCTTGGTACGACAACGAGTACGGCTACGTTTCGCGCCTCGTGATGTTCACCAACAAGGTTGTGGCATCCCTCTAAGCCCCAATAGGCTTACGATGCTCACCGAGTGTAAGCGTCACCCCGCGTAACTAACGCATAGTGAACCCCGGCACCACCGCATCAAGCGGGGGAGTCGGGGTTTGCTGTACCAAGGCTCTGTGTAAAGGGTCTTAATAAAACCCCAAAATGTATAAACATACTATTTTCCGTCGCCCTTTTTGAGTCAAAAATACCGTAAGAAAATAGGTTTTAGAGAGTGCCAATATCCGCGATATTCTGCGGAAAAACACCATGTAAAAGCTATTTTTTAGGCTGTCAAACACCCTAGTATTCGGTATGATGGAAACGGTATATAAACCCACCTATCCAGGAGGAATTCCTATGGCTAAGGCACTGTCCGAACTGCTCGAAGAAGGCGTCGCAGGCCGCCACGTTCTCGTTCGTTCCGACCTGAACGTACCCCTGAAGGACGGCGTTGTCACCGACGACGGCCGCGTCCGCGCATCCCTGCCCGTCATTGAGAAGCTTGCCAAGGCTGGTGCACGCGTTATCGTTACTGCACACCTGGGCCGCCCCAAGGGCAAGGTTGACCCCCAGTACTCCATCGCACCGGCAGCTGCACGCCTGGCTGAGCTGGCATCCGTGCCCGTGAAGGTTGCAACCGACCTGGTAGGCGAGGACGCAAAGGCTAAGGCAGCAGCCCTGGCTGACGGCGAAGTTCTGGTCGTTGAGAACGTTCGCTACGACGCACGTGAGACCTCCAAGGATGACGCAGAGCGCGGCGAATTCGCTGACGAGCTGGTCGCACTGACCGGCGAGAACGGCGCATACGTGAACGACGCATTCGGTGCAGTTCACCGCAAGCACGCTTCTGTCTACGACGTTGCTAAGCGTCTGCCCGCATACCTGGGTGACCTGGTGAAGAAGGAAGTTGACGTTCTGGCTAAGACCCTGAACGATCCCGAGCGTCCCTTCGTTGTGGTCATGGGTGGCGCTAAGGTTTCCGATAAGCTCGCCGTGATTGACAACCTGATCGGTAAGGCTGACACCATCCTCATTGGTGGTGGCATGGGCTACACCTTCGCATACGCACAGGGCTACGAGGTCGGCCAGTCTCTGCTGGAGAAGGACCAGGTCGAGAACGTTCTGCGCTACCTGAAGGAAGCTCCCGAGAAGGGTACCGAGATCATTACCGCAGTTGACGTTGTTTGGTCTGATGCATTCTCCGCTGACGCTAACACCGAGATCCGCCCCATTGAGGATCTGACCGGCGGCAAGCTGGGCGCAGAGGCTGAGGGTCTGGACATTGGTCCCAAGACCCGCGAAATCTTCGCTGAGAAGATTAAGGCTGCAAAGACCATCTTCTGGAACGGCCCCGTTGGCGTGTTCGAGATTGCTCCCTTCGCTGAGGGTACCCGCGCGGTGGCACAGGCTATCGTCGACTCTGACGCATTCTCCATCATTGGTGGTGGCGACTCTGCTTCTGCAGTCCGTAACCTGGGCTTCAAGGATGAGCAGTTCGGCCACATCTCCACCGGTGGTGGCGCTTCCCTCGAGTACATTGAGGGTAAGACCCTGCCCGGCCTGGAGGCACTGGGCGCCTAATCTGGGTGCACAGATTTAGTACACGGTTTTAGTGTAAGGAACCCCTGCTGGGGCGGTATTTCGGTACCGTTCCGGCGGGGGTTTCTGCATGCCCGCTCATGCCCGGATAATCCTGCGCGGGCAGATGGGCGGGGCTGTTTCCTGGCTATATGCTGTGGATTCCCTGGGTGTGCGGCTTGTGCTGGGGAGGGTTAGAGGTGCCTCTAATAGACTGGAAATGTAGAGGTTCCCGGCGCTCCCCCACGGTACCCATATGGTTACCGCGGGGGAGCGAAGCAGGGGACGCACGCACCTCCACAGGCAAACAAATACAGACAAGCGAATACAGGCGGGCGAAGACGCCCAGGTGCTGACCCAGCCGCCCGAGCAGCCCAGAACCACCTCGGCAGCTCGTGAAAACGGCAACTAGTGAACATCGAATCCAAGGAGGCAAAGAATGACCGTAAACGCTCAAATGCTCTTTGACGAAAAAGACTACACCGGAACATACCCGTACGTTGCCGATGGCGTGATCGGGCCCTACACACCCGCAAACCGGGACCACCCCGCCTACTCGGCACCCGCCCCGGGCGTGAGGTACACGCCGAATGCTTACAAGGTGTCAAACCTGCGCCCCTACCTGGGCTACTACTACGCCTGCCAAAACTACATGATTCTCGCCTCCGAACCGGCAGTTCTGAGGATCGACAATATCAGTGAAGAAATGTTCTTCCCCGCCATTCAGGACCTCTACGAAGAAGGTAAAGGCTGGGTCATTACCCCTAACCCCCAGATTCTGACCATGAACCTTCTGGAAGGGCAGCCGCGCCTCATCGACGAGACGCTAAAAATTGTGGAATGGAACGTGCGGTTCGATATTCTTCCCGAAGTTCAGGTGTACCGCAAAGACACAAACCAGGTGTACCCCATCACCGATTTTGATACGCGCGGCCTGATCCGTGACGGCGCAATACACGGGACTCTACGCACACAATTCACGAATGAGTGGAGGCCCGTCCAATTCATTTCAGAAAATAGTTGGAGCTAGGGGAGGGGAGAGCAACATGACGAATAACTTTGGTGGACCAGGATACGGCGGACCCGGATATAACGAGCAACGAGCGTACATGAGGCATGTGCTAACCCGCGCCAAGTTTATACGGGCTGGCGTGTTCGCCGGTGCCGCCCTCGTCGCGATAGCTTTTGGCTGGGGTAGTAAACTGCTCAATGAGATTGGTTCAGAGTCCAAAACCGATAAGAAGCGGGATCAGGAGTTTGTGCATCTGGAACCCACGGAGAAGTACGATGCGCTGAACACCATGGGTCCTTCCTCCGGGCCGCTCGTCTACACGGCGTTTGAGCGTAAGGGCCGCTTCATTCCTGCCACGGAGGCGCAGGCGGCGCAGAACGTGCCGTACCCTATTCAGCAGCCCGGAATGGATAACTACGACCGCGGCGGCTTGTACGCGTTCTTGGCGTACTTCTTTGCGTCGATGAACTACTTCTACCACACGGGCGATACGGAGCCTCTTTCTAAGGTTACGGACCCCGAAAAGGTGCTACACCCCGAAATTCTTCGCCTGTACAGGGAGAAGCGCGGATGGGTTATTTCGGCTGATAAGAATGTGCTGAACGCCAATGTTGTTGATAATCTTGTTGCGGGTGAAAAGGCTAAAAATACGAGTCGAAATATTCTGGTGAGCACCCTGTACACGACTAAGGCTACGGACCTTGCGTTTTATGTGACTGAGACGGGTGAGAAGCAGGATATCCGCAAATATTTGAAGTATCTGGGGCGTTTCTCGCTGGCTGTGGAGCATCTGCGTGGGCAGTGGGTGATTGTGGTTGACCGCGACGGCTACAGCAACCGTAACACCTACGAGCCGATCTACCCGCGAGGATTTGGGCAGCTGTAGCTTTCTCCATGTGGCTTCTTTCGGAACCCCCGCCGGGCAGTACTTTCGGTACTGCGCTGGCGGGGGTTCCTTGCTGGACTTTCCCGGTGGGCTCTTCGCGGCTGGCTGGGGGAGGCGGGAGCAAGGGGAGGTGGAAGCAACGGGAGGTGGAATCCGTCCTGCTGGGTTCGTGTGCCGCGGGCGCGTGTGTTACCTTGAAGGGTGGGCGAGGAAGCTCGTTCACCGTCACATCAACTTCAACTTCCGGAAGCTAAATTTATGGTTACTTTTCAGGCTTATGCCGTCCCTGTGCCTTTTCAAGGTGAGTGCGCTAAAGCTCTTACAACGCGGCTCTCACGATGCGGCTCAAGCATCTAACGCCGACAAGTTAGATGCTGACTCGCTAAAGGTATGTATTCGTTTAATGATTTCATTTGTTGTCTGAACAATGAATGTTCTTTGTAAGTTGATGCAGTAGATATTTCAACTCCCAACAAATGTAGAAAATTTATGTAACCTCAAGGATTATTGCTGTGAGTATTATTTACCCTACTTCTCGTAGAGGTTTTATGAAGGGCGTGCTAGGCGTTGGTAGCGTCTTAGCTTTGAGCGCCTGCTCATCCACGCCAAAAAGCAAAGAGAATAACTCAAAAGAAACCCCTTCGGCAACAGCTAGCGCTTCTCCGAAGTACAATGCCTACGCAAAACCATTCCATGACGACTATGATTACCGCAAGGCAATCAATGATCCGAAAAATGTATTTAATATCGGCATATATGAACCAGCAACGGAAGAACATCCCGCATACGCTGCGCCGCCGCCATACTACAACAGCACATACGAGCGTAATATGACGGCTTCTTCCATGAATATCGCGGTCACTTATTATGCAAATTATCAGAACTATATGCTTCTAGCTGGGGATGCACGACGACTTCATCTTGAAAATATGTTAGGTGGATTATTCTTCCCCGCCATCCAAGAACTCTACGACAACGCTAGTGGCTGGGTCATTACCCCAAACCAGCGAATTCTTAATTTCACGATTCTTGAACCTCAGCCCCGTATTGTGGATGAAGCAAATCATGTGTGCGAAATTAACGTTCGATACGACCTGAAACCAGAGGCGAAAGTCTTTATCGCGGGAGAGAAAAAACTCTACCCGATTACTGATTTTGACACCCGCAATCTTGTTACAGGCGGTTCCATCTACGGAACTATGGTGTGCCGATTTTTAGACCCCAAGTGGGAAGTCAACTTTACCCCCACATATGGTCCTGTACAGGGGAACTAGAGGAAAGGAAACACAGTGAAGGAAAACAATAACGCCCCTGCTTCTCGGGAACTCTCTATCAGTAACAACCCATCAGAGCAGAAGAAGACCCCCAAAATCTCCCGTCGTGTTCTGCTGGCGGGATCCGTCGGGGTGGGTGTTGCCGCGGCATCGGGTCTGTATGTAGCAGGCTCAAACTGGAGAGCTTCGCTAAACGAGCGAATCGCACAAGAAGATGCCGCGTGGGAGCGAAATCAGGCACTAGCCGCCGCTGAGCCTGCAACAACAATTGCAGAGGAAAGCTATAAGAATACTGCAGCAGGTCTATCTGGTCCGCTGGTGTATACCGCAT
>ERZ773046.329-NODE-329-length-32344-cov-7.956146_pt1 | contig 32344 bp, 40 predicted proteins | sample MGYA00580634_ERZ773046 | MGnify/ENA primary metagenome ERZ773046 (study PRJEB29015, sample SAMEA2738127) | human oral metagenome | biome: human oral; feature: human-associated habitat; material: saliva | place: China | collected 2159 ... | reverse complement strand
TGCTTGGAAAGTTCCGCTACCATTGTCCGTTGCTTGTCGGTCATGCGTCCTTGCGACACCATGAACAGTTTGCGGCACAGGAACAGCTCCTTTTTCCGACCGGACTCTTTTTGCTCATCCTTACGCACCGTATCCAAGGCTTTGAGTAGCACCTGTTTGACGTGAAATTTGTCGATGGTCTGTTTGGCGTTCGGAAACACTTCTCGGACGACAGACAGGTAGCTTGCGGACATGTCGCTGGTGACAGAATTGACGCTCTTCGTGTTGCCACCGTTCCTCTCCAGTTTTTTGCCCACGTTTTTGACCGCCGTTTTGTCGCGACTAGGTTCGACATCGAAGACACGGTGCCTTACTGCGTCGATGGCGACGGTGACGTATTTGTGCCCATGACGAAAGGATGTCTCATCCATGGCGATGGAGCAGGTATCGGAAAGATCCATACGATTTACTGCGTCATGCACCCAATACGTAAGGATAGCGGCGAGCGACTTTTCGTCACAGCGAAGCAGACGGGAGGCTCTGGCACGAGGAACATCTTGCAAGAGTAGCATGGCGTAGCCTTCGAACAGCAGGGTAAAGCGACTGTTCTTGCGCTCAAACGGCGCATTGACCTGCACTGTGCCGCATTTGTCGCAGAGAACACGGGGACGCCTGCAGTGGACATAACAGGGATAAAACAGACAGTCCGCATGACGCCAGACACGTTCCTTCGGCTCGTAGCCGTACCGTTTGGTCGGCGCACCGCAGACAGGACAGCACAGTGCAGCCGTCTTGTCTACGCCCACATGTATATGGATTGCCGGCTCTTCCTCGTTAAATTCTGCGCCTATGATATACCATAGATCCTCTAGACGCAGTGACCCTGCGAGCATCTTGTCAAAATTCTCGACCATTTGTCATCACCCTAGACGATTATACCATTTCCACTACTTCGGGAGTAGAGCCAAAATCTGTGCCAATTCCGCCTTGCAGATGATCTCGCCCCGACTCAGCCGCTCGTACAGCTGGAGCAAACGAAAACCCTTATTCTCCTTGTAGTCAAGTTCCACGGTCGTCCCTCATTTCACATTTTTTCTTATATTGCTCCGCCGCCTCATTGCTCTTCATCTCCAGAAAGGCAATGAGCCAAAGGAAAAAGACAATCATCGCAAGGGATATCAACACACCGAGGAAGTCAAACGATTTATAAACTTCGCCGAGCAAGCAAAGAACTGGAGGAACTACAAAAGCAAATACGAAGGGCATCACCATCACTCCATTCCGTCAAACAAGCAAAGGAATCACTGATAAAACAGCCCCTCAGATTGGCGCAGTTTTTCTGCCGAAATGCGGGTAAAAAGATGCGTTAAGATGGCGCGGCTGACTTTATTAGTGCGTCCTTAATATATTACTAGTTCTGCATCATTTCTCCTTTTTCCTGCGGCGGACCGAATTTCTCCGTATCACCCCATAGAAACTGTTCAACGGACGTTCCTCACACCAGCAAAGTTCTCCGCCCCTGCGTTCCTCCCGCATCATATCGAACGCAAACAGGACTTCGCGCATATCCGCAGGAATCCGCTTCACGCACTCCTCATGCAGATCATCGGGACAGCCGTAGAAGCCTTCGGCGATGCTGCCCGCAATGCAGGCAGTGGTGTCGGTGTCGCCGCCAAGGGAGACGGCGTTTCGGATGGCGTCGATCACGTCGGTGCTTTCAAGAAAGGCGGTGATTGCTTCAGGGACGCTGCCGAAGCAGGTGGCATCCATGGAGTAGGTCGGGCGGATCTCGTCGAGGGTGCGTGTGAGGTCATAGCCGAACTCCTGCCTGATATAGTCCTTGATTTCTTCCTTGGAGTGTCCCATGCGCCCGAGATAGATGGCACTCGCGACCGTCTCCGCCCCCTTCACCCCCTCGGGGTGATTGTGCGTGACCTCTGCCGTCCACCGTGCGACCTCACGCGTGCGCGTGAGACTGTCATAGAGCCAGCCGACGGAGGAGACGCGCATGGCAGAGCCATTGCCATAGCTGCCGTAGGGCTGCGGGTCGTCCGTCACGAGCCATTGACGGAACAAGCCGCCGTAGCCGATGCGCGGATAACGCCGCCCCCAGTGCCGCATAAAGCGCACAACATCGCCCTTTACATGTTCTTCGTCCGCATCTGTGCCCAATCCGAGCAGAGCCTCGGCGACGGCGATGCTCATGACGGTATCGTCTGTGAAGCGTGCGTGTGCGGGGAAAAGCTCGAACTCTTTCGTCTTTTCCCCACGGTCGAACTCATAGGGCGAGCCGATGATGTCCCCCAAGATTGCGCCGTACATGAGCATCACCCCGCCTTGAAATTATAGATCGGCTTCAGCACCTCAATCACGTCCACACTGTCCTCGATCACATCAATGATGTCCGTAAGGGACTTGTACGCCATCGGTGCCTCGTCGAGTGTATTCTCGTTGACCGCCGTTGTATAGACATCTGCCATCGTTTCACGGAACTCATCCATCGAGAGATTTTCCTTTGCCGCCGTGCGTGACATGAGCCGCCCCGCCCCGTGCGGAGCCGACCAGTTCCAGTCCGGATCGCCGCGCCCGACGGCGAGGATGCTCCCGTCGCGCATATTGATCGGGATGAGGACGCGCTCGCCCACGCGCGCCGCGATTGCACCCTTGCGGAGAATCCGCTCCTCCACGTCGATGTAGTTGTGGATAGTGTGGAATGCCTCGCCTGCCGTGAGCCCCGTCCGTTCAAGCAGAACGCGTGCGATGACCTCGCGGTTTCGCCGTGCGAAGTTCTGGCATATCTCGATGTCATGCAGATAGTCTTCGAGGTAGCTGCCGTAGAGAAAGGCGAGGTCGGCGGGGATCTCCGCCTCCTTTGCCTGAAACCCACGGTTCAGATCCTTGAGTGCCTCCTGCAGTTCGCTGCGCCGCCCCTCCGCCTTGTAGCGGCGGATGAGTTCGTCACGCGCACGGAACAGTTCGTCCTTACCGTGCGAGAGGTCAATTGCGATGTTCTGGTAGTATTCGGCGACCTGCTTGCCGAGATTGCGGCTGCCGGTGTGGATGACGAGGTAGTTCGTGCCGTCCGCGCTGCGGTCAATCTCGATGAAGTGATTGCCGCCGCCGAGTGTGCCAAGGCTGCGTGCGATGCGCTTCGTATCCTTGAGGGCGCGGTAGCAACGCAGCTCCGTGAGGTCAAATCGCTCCTGCCGCCCGTCCCAGAGATTGCGCCCCGACGGGACGAAGTGCGCCGCCTCATCGAAGCGTTCGAGATCGATCTCCCCCTTTCCGAGGTCAACCGTATACATCCCACAGCCGATGTCGACACCGACGAGGTTTGGGACGACCTTGTCCCGCACGGTCATCGTCGTGCCGATCGTGCACCCCTTGCCCCAGTGCACATCGGGCATAATGCGGATGCTCGCCCCCTCCGTGAACTCGTAGTCACACATGCGGCGGATCTGCGCGACCGCCTCCTCCTCGATCACCTTTGCGTATGCAATCGCCGTGCCGCAGCGTCCGCGTATCTCCATGCGTTCCATTATGTCATCCTCCTTATATATTCTTCTCTTTCCAGCCTCCCCTGCCACAGCGGGGGAGGGGGACCGCGCAAGCGGTGGTGGGGGCGCTTTGGACGATACGTCCATTTCTGTCGTGCGAGCGTCGCACACGTCACAAGAGCCCCTATCGGCTCTGCGCACCACTTCCCCCGTCACAACGCGAGGAAGCTAATAAAGACGCTTCCCCTCGTCCGCCCCGTCGCGAAATATGCCGCCGCGCCAAATCTCGGGAAAGCTACGCTGCCCGCGTGTCAGCACATCGAACATGCGGTAGCCGTCCATCCGGCACGCAGGGCACGGGCTCTGCACGAATTTCACCAGACCGAGCCGATAGGGACAACGCGCACACGGCGGCCGCACCGTGCGAAACGCGCTCTGCAAATTCTTCAAAATCCCCATGACGCACACCTCCTAAATCGTTTCTCTTTCAGCTATCCCTATTCTAACAGAACACCACGCGCCACAGGTCGCTTCAGATGCGACAATTCATTTATTTGCTCCAAGTATAGCAAAAGGCATGGACGGATAAAGTCCATGCCTTCAAGAAGTTCTCAGTTGACGTCGCGCCATTTTTCGTTGTCCGTCAGCCACCGCTCCTGATAGGAGCGAATTGCAGCATAGCCAACATCTTTTATATAGCTCCCGTTAATTGCCGCAGCCACACCTGCCCCGATAATAGGCACTATCTGGGCAGCTTTTCGTTTAGTAAGGTTAATCCCGAGTTGTTCGCACACTCTCCGAACCAATATGATAAATGCTTCCGTAAAAGCCTTTTCATTTGCTTTTTCCCCTATTTTTTTCCATGTTTGCTTGAGAGCATTTTTTATCATAGCCAGCTCAGCCAATGCCGCACGTTTTTCTTGAAGCGAGTTCGAGCCGACAATAGAGAGAATACTCAGCACGAAGCGACGTTCCTCCTCCGTATTCGCTTCGTAGCCATAGCATAGTCCAATCTTATGAATCGTACGCGTGGACAGTATCATAAGTGCAGGAATGTCGGCAACAATACCGGGAGCCCCCCAAAAACCCATTGCTCCCCCCTCTACGCTAGCCATTCCGATTGCCCAATTATGCACCTCATTTGCCATTTGGTCAGAGAGCGCCAGATCCTTTGTCCTGAGTTCCTCGATGGTTTTTACGCCGCCATCCCGCAGAACGTCGCCCTCGTCAGCAAGAAATTCCCCCGCGCTGTTGCAGGCATCCAAAGCCCCCTCAAGAGCGGATTGTGGAATCACAAAGTTTATCACCTTTCCAATCGGACTCAAGAGTGCTCCAATCCCTTGAGAAATGATTCCTGGCTCCTCATTTTTCCACTCGTCGATCTTGGCAACCTGCATTGCCTCATAAACCGTCAGTTCGTTCATGTCATATTCCTTTACAAAACAGTAAAAATATGCCTCACAGCACATCCATCCCCATCTCATAGAGGATTCCATTCACGGTGTCGATATCGTAGCCCTCCATGATGCAGAACTCCATGACGAGATCGAATTTGCTTGCCGGCGAGATGCTGTAGCCCGCGCTCGCGAGGAGATCCCGCGCGTCGTCGAGGCTCAGCCGCAGGACGAAGATGAATGCGTAGACGACGCGAATTTTCGGATGATAGTTCTTGTCGGTACGGATCTTGGAGAACAGTTTGCGGTCAATCCCCGCACGCTTGTACACCTCTACATCGGTCATGCCGCTCTCGTCGATGAGGCGCAGGAGCCGCTCGGAGAAGGTTTCTTTCGGCTTGTCGAGTTTGCTCCTCAGACGCGAGAGAATGCCGTCCAGACCACCACGCGGACGGGGAGCTTGGACGCCTAATGAGTGGGGTTCTTCATGGACACCGGGATCGCGCGCAAGGCCGTGACGTTCGCGCTCGCCCTCGAAGGGACGCGGTACGGGATGCGGCAGCTTACGCCGTGCTTCCTCGATGATGTCGGAGGACCCCTGCAAATGCGCGGCAATATAGCGGCGAATCCGTTCAAGGAGGTCGGCGGATGGAGTTTGATGTGGCGGTATCATGGTCATTCCCCTCTCAGTTTCTTTTCATAAAATTTTAACATACCCGAATTGTCCACGCAAGGGATTTGTTTTCATTTATTTGCCACAGATACAACCGCCCTGGTCATGTTTGCTCTATCGCTGCAAGCGTCCCCACCGGCTCACTCCGCTTGCCACCTCCCCCGCCTTGACAGGGGAGGCTTTTCGTTTTCGTTCAGCTGCGCCCGCTCTGCGTCTTTGCGAGGTGGTCGCTGATCTTCCGCGCCCATGTCGGCGCAACAACGCCCGTCGCGGAAAACTCCAGGATCATCGCCCCGAGCGATGCGAAATTCTCACGCACGCCCGCCGCGTCACAGGCGAACTGGGCGGCGTTCTTGGCAGGAATGCCGAGATCTCCTACGACCTGCGCTGCATCGATGTTCGCACCGAGGAGGATAAACTCCCAGCCCGCCTCCTTTTCCTGCCGCTCTACCAGATCCCGCAGCCGGTCAGGCGTCCAGTAGTACAGGCTCGCGTTATCCGCTCCGCCCGTGATGATGACGAACATCGTACGCGCGGGGGTCTCGGGATAATGCTTGTACACGTATCTAGCGCGGCAGACAACACCGCCTATCGCATTGATCAGCACCCTTCTACCGGGCTTGCCGTCCTCTAGTGTGATGGGCGCGGGAGCAGCTTGGCGAACCATCTGCTCCCGCATGATACGGAGGCGCTCAAAGAAGTCCTGTTCCATGTGTACGGAATCCGCAGTAATCGGCACACGTTCATCAACGTACAAGCAAAAATCAGCGAACTGCCAGGTAGTGACAAGGATATCCGTCCTCTCCTCTCTGAGCCGTGCAATCATGCCGTTGAACCCGGCGATGATATCGGACGCAAAGTCCGCCATGGGCTCGCTGACGTCCATGAGGAATACCAGCTCCGTCTGTCCGTTTGTCTTTGTCTCAGTCATAAAGATTTCCTCCTCCGTATCTCCTTAACCACATCTAGAAAATCTCTGATAAAGTGACGTCCACTCGATTGGATGATGGTGTCGAATTTATCAGCGGTTCCGTAAGTATAGCGAATGGTATGGACAGAAAAAGTCCATGCCAAACGTTGTTTCAAAAATTTTCTACGTTCTCCGCTCAGCTGCGACCGCTCTTCTTCTTTGCGAGGTGCTTGCCGATCTTCTCCGCCCATCCGATCGGCACTTCACCCACCGCAGAGAATGCGCAGGTCATCGCCCCGAGCGATGCGAAGTTCTCGCGCACGCCCGCCGCGTCACAGGCGAACTCGGCGGCGAATTCGGGACGGATGCCAAGCCCGCCGGCAACCTCGACCGCGTCAATGTTCGCGCCGAGGAAGACAAACGCCCAGCCCGCTTCCTCCTGCTGCTTCACCATCGCACGCACCTGATCCGCCGTGTAGCGCGTGCTCGAGTTCTCCATTCCGTCGGTCGTGATGATGAACATGGTGCGTGCGGGGCGATCCTCGGGGCGGGCGTACTTGTGCACGTTCTTGATGTGGTGGATTGCGTCGCCCATCGCATCGAGCAGTGCCGTGCAGCCACGCGTATAGTACTCCTTCGATGTGAGTGCGGGGACATCCGCAATACGCACGCGGTCATGAATGACCTCATTCTCGTGATCAAAGAGCACGGTCGAGACGAGCACGTCCCCGCCCTCGCTGCGATGCTGCGTGAGCATGCCGTTGAACCCGCCGATGGTGTCGCTCTCCAGTCCCGCCATCGACCCGCTCCGATCCAGAATGAATACGAGCTCCGTCTGTCCGTTTGTCTTTGCCTCTGCCATGATGTTTTCCTCCTCTATACCGGTTGACCACTTCTATGGTTGAGAGTATAGCAGGAGGAGAGAGACGCGTGGTCGCACGGAAAGCGACATTTCATACGAAATTAGAAAGGGACTGTTGCACGAAGGTAAATTTAGGCCTTTCGCTGATTTGTGTGGGTAGGAGGTTTCAAGATAATCGGCAGACATGATATAATATCCCGCAAAACAGACTGGAGAAATCACCATGGATACGTTGTTCTTGTTTTCTGCCGCATTGAATCTTGATGCACCTTGGCGTGTGGAACGGGTCGAGTTCCTCCCCTCAAAGGAGAAGCCTTCCATGAAGGAACTCCATATTTACGTAGGATTTGCACGCGGCGGGAAATTTCACTGCCCGGAAGAAGGATGCGTGGAATCCATGACCGCCTACGACACCTCTGAGCGGACATGGAGACATCTGGACTTCTTTCAGTACAAGACTTACCTGCACGCAGCCCTTCCACGTATCCACTGTAAAGAGCACGGGACAAAGACCGTATCCGTTCCTTGGGCAAGACCGAACTGTGGCTTCACACTTTTATTTGAGGGATGGCTTGTGGAGCTTTCCAAACATCTCCCGGTCGTGGCAATCGCCCGCATGGTAGATGAACACGGCACGCGCCTATGGAAGATCCTTCACCACTATGTCGAGGCGGCACGATCCCGTCGGATCTTTCGGCAGTGGATGCCATCGGGATGGATGAAACGAGCCGCAAGGGACACAACTACATCACCATTGCCGTGGATCTTAAGCGGCGCAATGTCCTGTATGTGACAGAAGGCAAAGACCATGAAACGGTGGGGTGTTTTGTCGAAGACTTCAGGGCGCATGGAGGCAACACAGAAAACGTCGGCGTCATCACCTGCGACATGTCGTTGGGCTTTCGCAAAGGAATCCTGGAGAACTTCCCCGAAGCGCACACGATCATCGACAAGTTCCATGTCATCAAACATTGCAACGAAGCTGTGGACAAGGTACGCAAAGAAGAGGCGAAGACGAACGAACTTCTACGGAGGACGAAATACATCTGGCTGAAGAACGAGAAGAATCTCACGGAAAACCAGCGGGAGAAGAAGACTGCCCTTTGCAGGAAACATCTGCGCACGGCGCGCGCATATTGCATGCGGATTGCGTTGCAGGAAATCTATGAAACCTGTATGGACAAAGAACATGCCGATGAGAGGCTGCGCCGCCTATGCAGTTGGATGATGCATAGCCGGCTGGAACCGATGAAGGAGTTCGCGTGGCTCGTACGGAGACATAGTGAGGAAATTCTCAACTACTTCAAATACAAGTACACCAACGCCGTACTTGAGGGAATGAACAGCGTTATCCAGAATCTGAAGTGTCGTGCACGAGGATTCCGGAATATGGAATACTTCAAGACCATGATCTATTTGGTATGCGGAAAATTGGATCTTGATGTCGTTGTTGCCCAACCGTAGCGGCATCATTGTTTCCTTTACCCACACGAAATAGCGATTAACCGTTTTTATGAAAACGAGAAACGAGATCCAGATACTGAAATGCTGATCCGAATAGCTGATTTCTTTAATGTTAGCCTAGACTATTTGCTCGGTCGGACAAACGATCCTTCACCGCTCACACAAGAAAAGACTCCTTCCTATCAGGAAGAAGTCATACAGGAGTTGGAGGATATTACACCAGAAATGGCAAGTGAAGTACGGCAGTTTATCAGCTATCTGAAACATAAGGAAGAAAGTGCTGCGGGGACTGCAGCGGGAAAAAATAGTACCTTTTTATCCCGCGAACTCCGGATTTATATAAAGCTATTTGGGAACATGTATCGAAAGGATTCACCATGAAGATCATACTGAATGTCCCCTATGAAGAAAAAGGCCTTGTGAAGGCGTTGCACGGTCGATGGGACGGAAAATCTTGGTATATCCCGGAAGGTGTAGATTATCATCCCTTCCGAATTGACAGCATCGAGAGTGATCCTGTGGTAGAAAAGGGGTCAAACAGGGGTCATGGGAAATAAATAAGCGCAGATAGCCTTGATATACAAGGAACTCTGCGCTATTTTTAATTATTCGAATTCTATCGTTCCCGGCGGCTTCCCCGTGCAGTCATAGAGCACACGGTTCACGCCGCGCACTTCGTTGACGATGCGCGTGGTCACGCGTGCGAGAAGTTCCCATGGGAGCTGCGCGGACTCCGCCGTCATGAAGTCGCTGGTCTCAACGGCGCGCAGGGCAATCGCATAGTCATACGTACGCCCATCGCCCATGACACCGACGGAACGCATATTGGTGAGTGCCGCGAAGTACTGCCCGAGATTTTTGCGGATGCCCGCCTTCTCGATCTCCTCACGGTAGATGGCATCTGCCTCCTGAACGATATGTACCTTCTCCGCCGTAACCTCTCCAATGATGCGGATGCCGAGGCCTGGCCCCGGAAACGGCTGACGGTCGACGAGATAGTCAGGGATACCGAGCTCACGCCCCGCCGCACGCACCTCGTCCTTAAAGAGGAGACGCAGCGGCTCGACGATCTCCTTAAAGTCCACATGATCGGGCAATCCGCCAACGTTATGATGCGACTTGATCACCGCAGATTTTCCGAGTCCGCTCTCAATGACATCGGGATAGATTGTCCCCTGCACGAGGAAATCCACCGCACCGATCTCGCGTGCCGCCTCCTCAAAGACGCGGATAAACTCCTCGCCGATGATCTTGCGCTTCTGCTCTGGCTCCGTTACGCCCTTAAGCCGCGCATAGAAACGATCACGGGCGTTGATGCGGACAAAATTGACATCATAGGTGCCGCCGCGCCCAAAGACGGCCTCGACCTCATCGCCTTCATTCTTGCGCAGGAGACCATGATCGACAAAGACGCAGGTGAGCTGACTGCCGATTGCCTTGGAGAGGAGCACGGCGGCGACGGAGGAGTCCACACCGCCCGACAGGGCACAGAGAGCCCGCCCACCGCCGATCTGCTGACGCAGTTCCTCAATGGTCTTTTGCACGAAGGAATCCATGCGCCACGTTCCTGTGCATCCGCAGACATCATAGACAAAGCTGCGCAGCATCTCTGTCCCGTGCTCCGTGTGCATCACCTCGGGATGGAACTGCACGGCATAGAGACGCTCTGCGGGGTTCTCCATCGCCGCGATGGGGCAGACGGGTGTGCGTGCCGTCACGTGAAAGCCGTGCGGCAGTCCGCTGATGTAGTCCGTATGACTCATCCAGCAGACGTTCGTCTGCGGTATCCCCTGAAAGAGAGGCGACGAGGTGTCGACGATCTCCACCTCCGTACGCCCGTACTCGCTCGTCGGCGCCGTCTCCACGCGTCCGCCGCAGAGATGCGCCATCAGCTGCGCTCCGTAGCAGATACCGAGCACGGGGATGCCGAGGGCAAAGATATCCTTGGGGGCGGTAACAGCCCCCTCACCATAGACGCTGTTCGGTCCGCCCGTCAGGATAATGCCGCGCGGAGCGAGTGCGCGAATCCGCTCCAATGGCAGCGTATGCGGATGCACCTCGCAGTAGACATGGTTCTCACGCACGCGGCGCGCGATGAGCTGATTGTACTGTCCGCCAAAGTCCAGCACCAAGATCATTTCTGCGGCATCGGGTCTGTTCATCTTCGTTCCCCTTCTCACGTTATTCTTCCATATCCTCGGCAAAAGAATCCCTAAAGTGCCGAACGGCACTGTGTGCCACATCGACCGAAAAGCCCCGTTGGTAGAGCGTTGCCATCATCTTCTGTTCCCTGTCGCCCGCTTTGTACTTCATGGCAAGGACACGCTCCGCCACCATCGTCTCACGCTCATCCGTGTCCTCGGGGACGACGCTCCACACGAGATCATGGTCAAAACCGCGATGGATGAGCTTTGCACAGATCTGCCGCACCGAGTCGCGGCTCTCCTGATAGAGGTACATGAACTGCTGCGCACAGAGACTGGCATCATCGAGATAATGTCGCTCGATCAGGCGCGCGATTGCCGCATCGATCTCCTCCGTCGGGAAGCCCTTACGCATCAGTTTTTCCCGCAGCTTTTTTTCGCTGTGTGCCTGACGCGCAAGATAGTCCACCGCTGTCATGAGGGCCGTGCGCTCCTCCCGCTTTTTGCCCCCGCGCCCTGCTTCAGCCTGCGCAGGTGTCATTCATCTTCTCCCATCGGCGGTTCCTGCGTCGGCAGATCCGAAGGATCCTGCGCTGCCGCCTCAGTGGCAGCCGTCTTCTTACCTGCTCCCTTTTTCTTCGGCTTCGCCCCCTCGACGAGGAGCTTCGTGCGGATCTTCTCCTCGATCTCGGCGATCATCTCGGGTTTTTCCTCAAGGGTCGCCTTGGCGTTCTCCTTGCCCTGACCGAGACGTGTCCCCTCGTAGGAGAACCATGCGCCGCTCTTATCGACGATGTCCAGCTCGACGCCCATGTCAATGATGCTGCCGAGACGTGAGACACCCTCCCCGTACATGATGTCGAACTCCGCTGTCTTGAACGGCGGTGCGACCTTGTTCTTGACAATCTTGGCACGCGTACGATTGCCGAGGGATTCCGTGCCCTGCTTGATGGAGTCGGCGCGACGCACATCAATGCGTACCGATGCATAGAATTTCAGCGCACGTCCGCCCGTCGTCACCTCCGGATTGCCATAGGTAACGCCGATCTTCTCGCGCAGCTGATTGATGAAGACGGCAGCCGTACGCGTCTTGCTGATGATGCCCGTCAGCTTGCGCATCGCCTGACTCATGAGGCGCGCCTGCAGGCCGACCACCGATGTGCCCATGTCGCCCTCGATTTCGGACTTCGGCACGAGAGCCGCGACCGAGTCCACGACGATGATGTCAATCGCGGCACTGTGCACGAGCGCGTCCACAATCTCAAGTGCCTGCTCGCCCGTATCCGGCTGCGAGATGAGGAGTTCCTCGATGTTGACGCCGAGCTTGCGTGCATACTCCGGGTCGAGGGCATGCTCTGCATCGATGAATGCCGCAATGCCACCGGCCTTCTGCGCCTCAGCGATCATGTGCAGCGTGACCGTCGTCTTGCCCGAGGACTCGGGACCGAACACCTCGATGATGCGTCCGCGCGGAATGCCGCCAACGCCAAGTGCGATATCGAGCGGCAAGATCCCCGTGGAGATCACCTCGACGTTCATGTTCGCCTTGGCTTCACCGAGGCGCATGATCGCCCCCTTGCCATGCGCCTTCTCGATGTTCTGCAGGGCATTCTCAAGTGCCTCCTCGCGCGTCATCGGCTTATCGAGTTTGCTTGCCCGCTTGTCCTTTTCTGCCATCTGTATCTCCTTGTTCGTTTCTGTGAAAGAATTCTCTCCTTCAATTATATAAAAATCCCCGCTCCTTTGTCAAAGAAAAGAATGCGGGGATATGTTCGGAAAAAAGATTATTTCAAATGGGCACGAACGATCTCATTGATGAGCTTGCCGTCCGCACGTCCCTTCACGCGCGGCATGAGAACGCCCATCACCTTGCCCATATCCTTTACCGTCTCAGCACCGACCTCGGCGACAACGTCCGCCACGATCTTTTTCAACTCATCAACGCTGAGCTGAGCAGGCAGATACGGCATAAGGAGATCAATCTCCGCCTTGGTCTTGGCGACAAGATCATCGCGCTTTCCTCGCGCAAACTCCTCAATGGAGTCGCGGCGCATCTTCACTTCCTTCGAGATGACACCGATCACCTCGTCGTCCGTGAGCGTCTTCTTCCCGTCGATCTCCGCCTGACGCACCGCGCCACGCACGAGACGAATGACGGAAAGGCGCTCCTTTTCGCCCTGCTTCATGGCTTCCTTCATATCCGCTGTGAGCTTTTCCATGAGTGACATTGCTCTCATCCTTTCATAAAAAGAAAAACATCCGCAGCACTGCGCCGCGGATGCCTTATGCAATCAGCCCCTGTATTTGCGTTTGCGTGCCGCCTCAGACTTCTTCTTGCGGCGAACGCTCGGTTTCTCGTAATGTTCACGCTTACGAACTTCGGCAAGAGTACCGGCCTTCTGTGACATACGCTTAAAGCGGCGGAGAGCACTATCGATCGACTCATTTTTGCCGACCTTGATTTCATTTGCCATGCATTTCCCCTCCCTCCACGCGCGGAGTATTTTTGCATCCATAAATGATGCTCTGTCATTATACTCCATGGAGATAATTCGTGTCAATCATGTAATCAAATTTTCACAAAACGGAGCGTACTTCTCCCATCGACATCTGAACATTTATTTATATATAGTATCTATTGATAAAAATTTTCTATATTTTATGCTTTACCTATTGACAATCTATCTCACTATGGCGTATCATTTTCCTGTCATCGTTTCATCAATCTACCAAATGTTCAGTGTTTTAAGGAGCTGTATCCATGAAAATCACAACGAAGATCCTATCCCTGCTGCTCGTCCTCCTCACGACAGCACTCCTCGGCTGCGGCGGATCGCAGCAGACCGTGGAGAAGAAAGCGGAGAAACCGTTCCGCATTGTCACGTCGTTCTATCCCATGTATTTGGCGACCATCAACATCACGGATGGAGTGGACGGCGTTGAGGTCACCAACATGACGAAGCCGCAGACGGGATGTCTGCACGACTACCAGCTCATGACCGAGGATATGAAGACACTCGAACACGCCGATGCCTTTGTCATCAACGGTGCCGGCATGGAGGACTTCATGGACAAGGTAACGGGCGCACAGAAGGAAATGAAGATCATCGATGCGTCGCGCGGCATCGAGCTGATCCACGATGACGAGGGCGATAACCCCCACGTCTGGCTGAGCGTCACCGATGCTATCACACAGGTGCGCAACATTGCCGATCAGCTGAAGGAAGCCGATCCTGCCCACGCAGACGCTTATGAAAAGAATGCTGCCGCCTACATCGAAAAACTCACGGCACTGAAAACAGAGATGCACGCCGCGCTTGACCATGTTCCGCACAAGGACATCGTGACGTTCCACGAGGCATTCCCCTACTTTGCGAAGGAGTTCCATCTGAACATCATTGCCGTCGTCGAGCGCGAGCCGGGGACGGAGCCGACACCGAGCGAGCTGCAGGAAACCATCGAGCAGGTGAATGCGCTCCCGACCAAGGTACTCTTTACCGAGCCGCAGTACTCCCCTGCCGCCGCAGAGACGATTGCGCGTGAGACGGGTGCAAAGATCTATACGCTCGACCCCGTCGTCACAGGAGAAGCAACACCTGCGGCAAAGAACGCCTACATCGACACCATGAAGAAGAATATGGAAGTACTGAAGGAAGCCCTTCAATAACAGCATAAACACATAGCAAAAGAGCTTGCCGCATTCGGCAAGCTCTTTTGCTATGTGTTTATCGCTCAAGTGCGCGATGCGCAATATCCTTGCGATAGTAAGCATCTTTGAAGGAAATCTTCGTAGCAGCGGCATAGGCGGCATCGACGGCGGAGGATATATCCGCGCCGCGCCCAACCACGCCGAGCACGCGTCCGCCATTGGTGACGAGTTTCCCATCTTTCATCGCTGTTCCGGCATGGAAGACGAGTGCGCCCATCGCCTCGGCGTCGGCGAGCCCATGGATCTCCTGTCCCTTTTCATAATGTCCCGGATAGCCGCCCGAGGCGAGCACGACACAGACGGCCGCGCCATCCTTCCAACGGATGGGAACGTCGGCGAGAGTTCCGTCCGCACAGGCACACATGATCGCCACGAGATCGCTGTCGAGAAGCGGAAGCACGACCTGCGTCTCGGGATCGCCGAATCGCGCGTTGAACTCCACGACCTTCGGTCCATCCGCCGTCACCATCAGACCAAGATAGAGACAGCCGCGATAGATGCGTCCTTCCTTCGCCATGGCGGCGATGGTCGGCTTGAGGATTTCCTCCACGGCACGCTCCGTCATCTCCGGCGTCATGACCGGTGCAGGCGCATAGGTTCCCATGCCGCCTGTATTCGGTCCACGGTCACCGTCGTAGGCACGCTTGTGATCCTGCGCGCTGATCATCGGACGGATCATCGTCCCATCGGTAAAGGCGAGAAGGGACGCCTCCTCCCCCTCCATAAATTCCTCAATGACGACGCGTGCCCCCGCATCACCAAAGGAGTGATCCTCCATGATGGCATCGACGGCATCGAGTGCCTCCTGCTCCGTCATGGCGACGATAACGCCCTTGCCCGCCGCAAGCCCATCCGCCTTGACGACGATGGGAGCGCCCTCCTGACGGATGTAGGCGCGTGCGGGCTCTGCCGCGGTAAAGACCTCATAGCGTGCCGTCGGGATTCCGTACTTTTTCATGAGATCCTTGGCGAAGGACTTCGAACCCTCGATCTCCGCCGCATTCGCGCGCGGTCCAAAGGCGCGGATCCCTGCCGCCTCAAGCTCATCTACCAACCCGTTCATCAACGGCACCTCGGGGCCGACGACGACCAGCCCGATCTCGTGTTCCTTGGCAAAATGCAGGATCGCCGCATGATCATCAAGTGCAATCTCCGCCGACGCGCCCATCCCGGGATTGCCGGGGATGGCGTAAATCTGCTCCGTCTGCGGGCTTTCCGAGAGTTTCCAATACAGGGCGTGCTCGCGCCCGCCCGAGCCGATGACAAGAATATTCACGTCGTCTTCCTCATTTTTCTATCTGCTGTGAGAGATATGCGCCGATGGCACTGTCATACTCTGCCGTATGAGCGAACGCCTCCTGTGCCAGGCGCATCCGCGTCATGCCGTCCACCGCACCGTCCTTTTCGATCATCGCAGCGATTTCTGCATAGCGCGACGGATTCGTAATGACGGTGACGAACTTAAAGTTCTTCGCTGCGGCACGAATCATCGCGGGACCGCCGATGTCGATCTGCTCGACTGCCTCGGCAAGTGTAACGTCAGGCTTTGCCACAGTCTCCACAAACGGATAGAGATTGACCACGACGAGATCAATCGGTGTGATCTTCAGCTCCCGCAGTGCCTTCTCGTGTTCCGGATTGCCGCGCACAGCGAGAATCCCACCGTGTACAAGGGGATTCAACGTCTTGACGCGACCATCCATGATCTCGGGAAATCCCGTGACATCACTGACATAGATAACGGGAATCCCCGCCTCACGCAGCGCCTTCATCGTCCCGCCCGTGGAGACGATCTCAATGCCTGCCTTCTGCAGTGTCCGTGCGAATTCGACGACACCACTCTTATCGGATACGCTGATCAGGGCACGTTTTATCTTCATAATGCTCCTCCTTCGGCAGGGGGCAGGATGTGTACCTGTCTGCCGTCTGTACGAAGTCTGCCATCGACATAGAGTCGAATTGCTGCAGGAAAGATCCGATGTTCCTCCTTGAGAACGCGTGCGGCAAGGCTGTCCTCCGTATCCCCCTCTGCCACGGGCACAGCCGCCTGAAGGATGATGGGGCCGGAGTCCGTCCCCTCATCCACAAAGTGCACCGTGCATCCGCTGACCTTTACTCCATAGGCCAATGCATCCCGATGGGCATGCGCCCCCGGGAAACTTGGCAGCAGTGCGGGGTGGATATTGAGGATGCGTCCCGCATAGGCACGCACGAAAAACGGCGACAGGATCCGCATAAACCCTGCCAGCACGACGAGTGTGACTCCGTGCGCATGCAGCTGTTCAAGCAGGGCACGCTCAAAGTCCTCGCGCTCGGCGTACGCTTTGCGCACAACGGCGACGGCAGGGATGCCATGTTCCCGCGCACGCGTGAGCGCATAGGCATCCGCCTTATCCGCCAAGACGACAGCAATCTCCGCACGGATATCCCCACGCTCCACGGCGTCGATGATGGACGCAAGGTTAGACCCGCGCCCAGAACAGAGTACGCCGATTTTTTCCTTAGGCATCAAAGACACCGCCCTTGATCGTCACCTCATGTGCGCCCTCGGTCACGCGTCCGATCCGGAAGACCGCCTCATGCTGTGCACCGAGATGCGCCTCGATGCGTGCCGCCTCCTCCTCAGAGGCAATGAGCACCATGCCGATCCCCATGTTGAACGTGCGGTACATCTCCGCCCAGTCAACGTTGCCCCACTCCTGCAGAAGGCGGAAGACCGCAGGCATCTCCCACGCAGCGGCATCAACCTCCGCGCCCATCTCATTGGGGAGGGCACGCGGGATGTTTTCATAGAATCCGCCGCCTGTGATGTGCACCATACCGTGAAGATCAAAGTCACGAATCAACGGCAGGCAAACCTGCGGATAGAGACGCGTCGGCGTCAGCAGTTCCTCGCCGATGCTGCGTCCCAATTCCTCCATATATTCATCGCCGCAGAATCCCTTGTGCTCAAAGACGATCTTGCGCACGAGGGAGTAGCCATTGGAATGTACGCCCGAAGAAGGTAATCCGAGCAGGACATCCCCTGCCTTTACACGCGCACTCGTGATGAGGCGTTCGCGCTCGACGACACCGACGGCAAACCCCGCGATATCGTACTCACCCACGGGGTAGAACCCCGCCATTTCCGCCGTCTCACCGCCGATGAGCGCACAGCCCGATTCCTTGCAGGCACGGGCAACCCCCGAGACCACATCGGCAACCTGCGTTGGCTCAAGTTTGCCGACGGCGAGGTAGTCAAGGAAAAACAGAGGCTCTGCCCCCTGCACGAGGATGTCGTTGACGCACATCGCCACGGCATCCTGCCCAATGGTATCATGCCGATTCAGCAGGAAGGCAAGCCGCAGCTTCGTCCCAACTCCATCTGTTCCGGAGACGAGCACGGGCTCACGATAGTCCTGCGCACGCAGAGCAAACAGACCGCCGAAGCCGCCCAGATCACCGAGCACCTCCGGACGATAGGTCGCACGCACGCTGTCTTTGATCAGCGATACGGATTCGTTGCCCGCATCAATGTCGACCCCCGCATCACGATAGGTCATCTTTTCCATGGACACTTACATCCCCCTTTCGCGCTGTGCAAGCCGCTGCTGCTCACGCGTGATCGCATCGCCCACGTCGAGGGCGGCATCCTCCTCGGGAACCGGGTACTGATTATTAAAGCATGCATAGCACATGTGATCCGGATTGAGGGCAGGAACACAAGTCCGCAATCCCTCGATGGAGATGAAGTGAAGGGAATCCGCACCGATGAAATCGCGAATCTCCTCAAGGCTCTTCGTCGCCGAGATCAGCTCCTTGCGCACCGACGTATCGATGCCGTAGTAGCAGGGATCGGTGATCGGCGGGCTGCTGATGCAGACATGGATCTCACGTGCTCCGGCATTCCGCAGGAGCCGTACGATCTTTCCGCTCGTCGTGCCGCGCACGATGGAGTCATCCACCATGATGACGGACTTTCCCTCAACAACAGAGCGCACGGGGCTCAGCTTCAGCTTGACCGCCGTATCGCGCTGTTTCTGCGTCGGCTGGATGAACGTCCGTCCGATGTAGCGGTTCTTGATGAGGCCCTCGGCAAACGGGATGCCCGTCTCATAGGCGAATCCCGTCGCTGCCGTCGTTCCCGAGTCCGGCACCGAGATGACCACATCGCCGCGAAGCCCGGACTCGCGCGCCAGAACACGCCCCATCTCGAAGCGCGCTGCATGAACGCTCTGTCCATCGATGATCGAGTCGGGGCGTGCAAAATAGATGTACTCGAAGATGCAGGAAGCGACATCCTGCCCATTGGTGAAACGGTAGGACCTAAGTGCGCCGTTCTCCACAACGACCATCTCTCCCGGCAGCACATCGCGCACGAAGGAAGCTCCGTTGACATCGAGCGCGCAGGTCTCGGAGGAAAGCACCCAGCCGCCCTCCTCCGTCCGTCCGATGCAGAGCGGACGAAAGCCCTGCGGATCGCGCACACCGATGAGCTTGTTCTCGGTCATGATGGTCAGGCAGAATGCGCCGCGCACCTTCTGCGCAGTCTCCAAGATGCGCTCCTCGATGGTCGCCTTCTGTGAGCGTGCGATCAGATGGACAAAGACCTCCGAGTCAATCGTCGTCTGGAACACTGTACCCTTGCTCTCAAGGTCGCGGCGAATCCATGCGGCATTGGTGAGGTCGCCGTTATGCGCCAGTGCCAGCGCACCGCCGGCATAGTTGACGCGCAGCGGCTGTGCATTCGCGGCGAGACTGAACCCCGTCGTCGCATAGCGCACATGACCGATGGCAATTTTGGCATGGTCAAGATGAGGCAGTTCCGAGCGAAACACCTCGGTCACCAGCCCCATCCCTTTTTTGACGTCAATCCATGCCCCATCCGTCAGCGCTATGCCCGCGCTCTCCTGCCCGCGATGCTGGAGCGCAAAGAGACCAAGATACGTCATCTCGGACACATCCTCCGTCGGAGAATACACGCCGTAGATGCCGCACTCTTCCTTCCACTTTGGCACTTTTTCGTACATCGCTCTTATGCTTCTCCCGTCAGCCTGTGGAGCATCTCCTTATAGGCATCCTCTACGTTGCCGAGGTCGCGGCGGAAACGGTCCTTATCCAGTTTCTCCTTCGTGTCGCTGTCCCAGAAGCGGCAGTTGTCCGGCGAAATCTCATCGGCAAGAATGATCTTCCCGTCAGCATCTCTGCCGAACTCCAGCTTGAAGTCAATGAGATCTACCTTCTTTGACTTTAGGAACTTCGTGAGGATATCATTGATCTTCAGCGACATGCGTTCGATCTCATCCAGTTCCGCATCCGTCGCGATCTTCATGGCACGGATGTGATAGCGGTTGAGCATCGGGTCACCGAGATCATCGTTCTTGTAGCAGTATTCGATGACCGGGAACGGCATCGGTACGCCCTCCTCGAGCCCGAGACGCTTTGCGAGCGAGCCGGCCGCCACATTGCGGATGATGACCTCAAGGGGGATAATCGTGAGCTTCTTCACGATCATCTCACGCTCGCTCGGCATGGAGATATAGTGATGGGCGATGCCCTCCTTCGCCAGCAGATCGAAGAAGAACGCCGACATCTTGTTGTTCATGATGCCCTTGCCCACGATCGTTCCGCGCTTCGCGCCGTTCCCCGCCGTCGCATCGTCCTTGTAGTAGACGAGATACTCATTTGGATTGTCCGTCGCATAGATGATCTTTGCTTTACCCTCATAAAGAGCCTCTTTACGCTCCATTGTCATCCTGCCTTTCTTCTCAATCAATAGAAAAATTTGTTAAAGCTGTGCCGCGACGCGATCTGCCTTCTTCTCGACCTCCAGCACCATCTTTTCCCGATAGTCCATAAGTGCTTCGGCGATGGCAGTATCGTATACGGCGAGGATCTCCGCCGCAAAGATCGCCGCATTCTTCGCACCATTGACCGCCATCGTCGCTACGGGTACGCCCGACGGCATCTGCACCGTGCTGAGCAGAGCATCCATCCCGTTCAGCGGCGTCGCATTGACCGGAACACCGATCACCGGTTTAATCGTATAGCTTGCCACGACACCTGCGAGATGTGCCGCTGCCCCTGCCGCCACGATAAATGCGGCAAATTCTTTGTCGTGATCTGCCTCCATGACAAAATCACGAACGATGGACGGCGTACGATGCGCCGATGCCACCTTCACGACCGGTTCAATGCCAAAATGTTTCAGGAGCTCAACTGCCGGCTTCAGAATTGGCCAATCAGAATCGCTTCCCATTAGGACTGCTACCTTCATATTATCATCTCCTCGTACCTATGATAGCGGGATTTCAAATCCATGTCAATAGAACGAAAAAGGACCGCCGTATCGTAAGATACAGCAGTCCCATAAAAGAAGTCTCAATTTTCTTTGATCGTATCGTGCAGGGGCTCGCCAAAGACCAGCGTATCGAGGAGATCGATCAGCTGATTGATCTCCGGTTTCGACACCTGTCCCGACGCGCCAAGGCTCTCACCTTTGCGCTTCATCTCCTCGCTGATGAGGGAGGAGAAGAGAACGAGCGGAACCTCACCGAGGCGGCTGTCCTCGCGCACGAGCTTCAGCAGGCGATGTCCGTCCATCTTCGGCATCTCGACATCGGAAATGATGATGCGGACATGATTCTCGATCGGTCCATTCTTGCGTGCAAGATCCTGCAGATACTCCCACGCATCCTGTCCATTGCCAAAGTCACGGATGAACTTGTAGCCTGCCTCATGCAGCGTTGTCACGAGGAGTTCACGCAGCATCTTGGAGTCCTCGGCGATGACGATATGCGCCGTACCGCGCCGCGTCTTTGCATCCTGCGTCGCCTCGGAAACAGTCGTGAGCTTCTGATTGATCTCGGGGTTGATCTCCGCGATGATCGTCTCGAAGTCCAGCAGGAGAACAAGACGATCCTCCATCTTGATGATGCCGACCACGCGCGAGCCATCGCCGACATTCGGCGCCGGCTCCATATTCTTCCACGAGATGCGGTGAATGCGGTAAACACTGCCGACGAGGAAGCCGATGTCATAGTTGTTGATCTCTGTCACGATGATGTTCTGCAGCTCATCCGCCGTCTGGAGGTTGAGGCAGCGCGCCATATTGACAAGAGGGATTGCCTTGCCGCGCAGTGTAAACAGACCGTCGACATAGGGATGCGCTTCGGGCATGGTGGTCACGGGCACACGCGTAATGACCTCGCGCACCTTCGCGACATTGATGCCGTAGTTCACCTTCCCTATGCTGAACTCGACAATCTCAAATTCGTTTGTTCCTGTCTCAAGCAGGATCCCCTTTTTCTCTTCGGTTACCGTATCTGCCATTTATCTCTCCCCCTGCACGTCAACATTCTTCGCTATGCTCTCTATTCGCCCTTTAGAGGAAAAATCCTTCCTTGGATTAAGAAAAAACTAATTCTTTTTTTGTTCTTCCAATAAATACGTCCATCCATTCTCTTGGCGGACACGACCTTCCTTCATCAGTCGCCCAAGAGCGCGCTTAAATGCGGCCTTGCTGATCCCAAAGCGATCCTTAAGCACCGCAGGAGATGTCGCGTCCGTATACGGCATCTTTCCGCCATGTTCCTCTAGGAGTACGAGCAGACGGTCAGCATCCAGCGTACGCGCTTCCTCTTTCGGGGGGCGCAGGGACGCGTTCAGCCTCCCGTCCTCACGCAGATACGTCACCCGGATCTCGACGGTCTCGCCGACGCGCGGCCGCCGCGGAGCCTCCTGATGATCGATGAATGCGATATAGCGCTCCTCGGTAAAGAGAAAGATGCCACGCTCCGTAATGTTATAGACGGATCCTCTCAGGCGATCGCCAACGCGCACCCCTTCGGCGGGACGTGAGGCGCGGCGCAGCTCATCCTCCACCTCCATCGTTACGGCAAGGCGCCCGGACTTATCCGTATAGAGCTTCGCCCAGACGACCTCACCGACCTGCGGCCGTCCGCGCATCCCCGCGTATGGCAGGAAGATACCGCGCTCTGCCCCGACATCGAGGAAGGCCCCCTCCTTCGTCACGTTGATGACGCGCAGGCGTGCGACCTGCCCTTCCTTCATGCGCGGTGTGCGCATGCTCGCCGTTAGCCGCCGTTTCGGATCGAGGTAGAGAAAAACGCGGACGCGGTCGCCCACCTTCACCGGTGCAGTCTGCTGCATCGTATGCAGCAGAATATCATCACTCGTATTGCCCGTCTCCGCATCCAGAAAGATGCCCCACTCGGATTCGCGCACGGCAGTGAGTTCCGCCACCTGACTTGGACCATATTTACGGTGCACAGGCGCGGGTTTTTGCCGCTCCGTCACGTCCTACTCCTCATAGGGCGTGAGTGCGGCATCGCCCCAGAGCCGCTCCAGCGCATAGTACTCGCGCGCATCCTGCTGGAATATGTGCGCTACCGTATCGCCGTAGTCGAGCAGCACCCACTCGCCCTCACGGTAGCCCTCCTTGTGGAGAAAGCTCACCCCCGCCTCCTCCATCTTCTCCTCGATATTGTCTGCGATCGCGCGCACCTGCGTCGCTGTATTCGCCGAACATATAATGAAATAGTCGTTGGTGGACATCAGTCCGACCATATCCATCTGTACGATGTCGCGCGCCTTTTTTTCATCCGCTGCCGCCTGAATCACGCGGCATTTTTCCTGTTCTGTCAAACTCTACTCCTCCTTCTTCTGCTCTCCGTCCGTCTCCTCCGACGGAAAGAGTTCACGTATGATCTTATCGGTCGCCGCACGATCCATAATCCACACCGTATCATCATCCCGCGCGAAATCGCCCGGCAGCATGATGGTGCGCGGCGGCTGTGCATTGAGCTTTCGCACCACATTCCCGATGTGTACCGAGTCAAAGAGCTCGGCACTCGTGGTGACATCCTGTTTCAGTATATCGGCAAGCTGCGGGATCTTGGGCAGCGTATCGACACGGAGCAGCTTGGCGTAGAACGCCTTAACAAACTTTTGCTGCCGCTGCGTGCGCCCGAGGTCGCCGAGATCATCCCCGCGATAGCGCAGGTACTGTTCCGCCTCCGCTCCATCGAGATGCCGATAGCCCTGACGCATGTGAATGGAAAGCCCCGCTTCCGGATCGTCATAGTCCATATCCCGCTCAACGTAGAGATCAACTCCGCCGACGGCATCGACAATCTTCTCAAAGGTATCCATATCGATGACAACGTATTGATGAATCGAGATGTCAAACATCTGATTGATCGTCCGCACCATCAACGGTGCTCCGCCCACTGCATAGACGTGAGAAAGGCGTGTCTCCCCCTTCCCCTGTGCCATGGGCACCCACGTATCACGCGGGATATTGAGGATGCGTACCTTGCCCGTCGCATTCTCCATGCTCATGAGCAGAATGGCATCCGCACGCTTTTCCGGTGCTTCGTCCATATTTACTGCATCGTCGAGGCCGAGCACGAGAACATTCGTATAGCCGTCAAACCGCACATCGACCTCGCCGCGATTTTCCTCCTGACGAACGAGATATGCCTCATACATTTCCCGTATATCATGGTACGCCTCAACGCCCCATCCGATCAGATAATAGCCCGAGATGCCGACAAAGACGAGGAGAAAGACCGTGCAGATCAGGCGAACAAGTCCGCGCAGAACGGCCATGCGTCGGCGGCGTGCACGCTGTGTGCGGCGTCGCTTTATGTTCTCGCGCGAGTTTTCGCTTGCCAGCTGCGCCGCGAGATCCTCCGTATCATAATCGGACAACGCCCCTCTCCCCCCTTTTTCCCTCTGCTCAGCGCTGCCGCAAAAGCAGTTCGTTCCGTGCCGCCACCGTATCCGGATGAACGAGCCCTCCCTTTTTCAGAACGAATTGGATGGACTCCGTGAGTCCGACCAGCAGCATCGCGTCGAGTGATGCCGTACGCGCGAGCTCCCGCAGATGCTCCACCTCCGGATAGTCACGCGACGGCTCAATCATATCTGCAAAATAGATGATCTGATCGAGCGCGGTCATCCCTTTTCCCCCAACCGTATGCCGCCAGATCGCCTGCGCAATGCCCGCGTCATCGACGCCATAGTCCTCATAGATGAGATAGGCGCCCACGTAGGCGTGCAGGAGCAGGGGCATCGCCGCCTCGATCCTGCCGATGGGAATCCCGCGCCGCCGCGCCTCTCCGGGAAGCTCCGCTGTCGCGTAGGTGCGCCCGCAGTCATGCAGAAGCCCTGCGGTACGCGCGCGTTCCTCGTCCATGCCGAAGCGTCGTGCCAGTTCCGCCGCCGTATCCGCCACCCCGAGCGAATGCTGATAGCGTCCCAGCGCAAGACGTTCTGCGAGACGAGCGCGCATCTCCTCATACGTCATGTTCATGCGCACGATATAACCCCCTCCCTACAATATACTCCTCTACGGCACGCGGTACAAGATGCCGGATGGATTTTCCTGCGCGTACGCGTGCGCGGATCATCGTCGACGAGATCTCCAGATGCGGTGTCGGAACGACGTGAATGTGGCGGCGCTCCTCCACTGTAAACTGCTCTGCGAGAAGCGTCTCATCAAGCGGCGTCCCCTGCCGCGTCGCCACGATGAACTGACAGGAACGCAGCAGGCGGTGCGGTTCATGCCATCGGTACAGATCATTCATCGCATCTGCGCCCGTAATAAAGAAAAGCGCCGCCCCGTCAAACTGGTCGTGGAGCGCCGCTATGGTATCCACCGTATAGGACGGTCCCTCCCGACGCAGTTCCATGTCCGAAAGAGAAAAGTTCGGATTGTCCTGTATGGCACACGCCGTCATGGCAAAACGATCCGCGATGGACGCCGCACGGGTGCCGTCCTTGTGCGGAGGGCGTGCCGACGGGATAAAGAGTACCTCATCCAGCTCCACTTCCGCGCGCACCATCTCCGCCGTGATCAGATGTCCCATGTGAATCGGGTCGAACGTTCCGCCCATGATTCCGATGCGCTTTTCCATCCGATTCACCTCGTGATGCAGATTGCCAGCAGAAGAACGATGCAGAGCAGCAGGAAGGTCGCGCCTGCATACAGATAGTCACGAAGATCATGCCGCCCCTTCGGTGATGCTGCATACTGCCGCATGGTACGCCAATATCCGATCAGGCGCCGCATCCGCCGCACGACTCCGATGCGACAGGCGTATTTTCCCGCACCTGCCCCTCGCCATAGACAAGATACTTCGTACTCGTCAGAGCCTCGAGGCCCATCGGACCACGCGCATGAAGTTTCTGCGTGCTAATGCCGATCTCCGCGCCAAAGCCAAACTCGAACCCGTCCGTAAACCGCGTCGAGGCATTGACATAAACCGTCGAAGCATCAGCCCTCTGCTGAAAGGTATGTGCCGTACGGATGTCATTCGTCACAATCGCCTCGGAATGCCCCGTCCCATAGCGATTGATGTGCCGCAGTGCGGCATCCATATCCGCGACGACACGGACGGAGAGGATGAGGTCACCGTACTCCGTCGCCCAGTCCTCCTCCGTTGCCGCAGCCACGTCGCTGAGGATCGCACATGTCTCTGTGCAGCCGCGCAGCTCCACCCCATCGGCACGCAGCTGCTCTGCCATCTGCGGCAAAAATGCAGCGGCAATATCACGGTGTACGAGCACGGTCTCCGCCGCGTTGCAGACCGAGGGGCGCGAAACCTTGGCATTCCGCACGATACGACATGCCATCGTGAGGTCTGCGCCGCGGTCAACATAGATATGACAGACGCCGGATCCCGTCTCGATCACGGGGACGCTGCTGCTTTCCACGATATGGCGGATCAGCCCTGCCCCGCCGCGCGGAATGAGGACATCCAGCAGCCCCGTGAGATGCGTCATCACATCCACGGCTCTGCGCTCCTTCATTGCGAGCATCTGTACGGCTCCCGCAGGAATACCGGCGGCATAGGCAGCGCGCGAAAGAACATCGGCAATGACCGCGTTAGAGCGCAGAGCATCCGAGCCACCGCGCAGGAGCACAGCATTTCCTGACTTCAGGCAGAGCCCGATCGCATCCGCCGTCACATTCGGACGCGCCTCGTAGATCATACCGACAACCCCAAGCGGTACGCGGACACGGTGAATCTCCAGACCATTCGGACGGCGCACAGCGTAGTCCTCCCGCCCAAGCGGGTCAGGAAGCGCTGCGGTCAGCCGCAGTCCCTCCGCCATCGCATGAATGCGCTCCGACGTGAGCCGCAGACGGTCGATGTAGGAAGCGCGCACACCCGCCGCCTCGGCGTCTGTCACATCAGCGGCGTTCTCCTGCAGGATCTCCGCCGCGTGCTCCGTCAGTGCCGTCGCCATCGCATGCAGCGCCGCATCGCGCACATCGCTGCGGAGCACCGCAAGAGCATAGGATGCCTCCTTTGCCGCTTCTGCCTGTGCCCGCACTGCCTGCTCCATCATTGCCATCGCTCCTTACTGCATCAGCACCAAATTATCCCGGTGTATGATCTCCTCATGTAATGCGTCCGAGACAAGACCTTGAAAGTCCTGTGTCTGATGCCCCATCAGCCGTGCTGTATCCGCCGCGCCGTAGGCAGTGATCCCACGGGCAATCTCCTGCCCCAGAGGGCTGAGCACACGCACCATCTCGCCCGCGGCAAAGTCACCGTCCACTGCCGTCACACCGACAGCGAGAACACTCGCGCCACGCTGCATCGCTGCCGCGCACCCGGCATCGACAGAAAGCTCTCCCGCGAGCTTCTTGCCAAAGGCGAGCCAGCTCTTGCGCGTCCTGAGATGCGCCTCACGCGCAGGGAAGATCGTCCCGATCTCCTCCCCACGCAGAATGTTGCGGATGATGCCGTCCTCATCACCGCGCGCTATCACCATCGTTGCACCGGCATTGCGGGCAATCTTCGCCGCCTCGATCTTCGTCTGCATCCCGCCCGTGCCCTGTGCTGATCCCGCACCACCCGCAAGATGCTCAATCTCGGGCGTAATCTCTGCGATCTCGGAGATCAGCTGCGCCGATGCATCCGTCCGCGGATTTGCCGTATATACCCCGTCGATATCCGAGAGGATAATGAGCGCATCGGCATCGACAAGTGCCGCAACTACTGCCGAGAGGTTGTCGTTGTCTCCGATTTTGATCTCATCCACCGCCACGGCGTCGTTCTCATTGATGACGGGAATGACCTGCATATCGAGCAGGGCGAGAAGGGCACGCCGCGAGTTGATGTACTGATGATGACGCGCCGCATTCTCCTTTGTCAGGAGCACCTGTGCCATCGTTCGTCCATACTCATGAAAGAGCTTCTCATAGAGGTGGAGGAGGTATCCCTGCCCGATCGCCGCAAGGGCCTGCCGCGCAGGCACCGCTGCAGGACGTTCCTTCATGCCGAGCGCATTCATTCCCGCCGCAATTGCACCGGAGGAAACGAGGAGAATCTCCTTGCCCTGATTGGCCTCGTCGATCAACTCACGCACAAGATGCTCGATGCGGCGCAGATTCATTCCGCCCGAGGGATGCGTCAGCGTACTTGTTCCAACCTTTACGACAATGCGCTTCGCCTCGGAGAGACGCGCCCGCGCATTCACAGCTCAATCCTCGGCTTGTCAAAGTTTCGTTTGAACAGGAGCCCATTCCTGCCGATCACCTGAACGAGATTGGCATCGGCGCGCTCGGCAAGCATGGTAATCGCGTCCGCCGGTTCCTCCGGTGCATTCTGCAGAACACGCACCTTGATCAGCTCGCGCTTTTTGATCGCCTCGCGTGCGGATGCCACCACAGCAGGACTGACTCCCTCCTTGCCGATCATGACGACCGCTTCCTCCGTCATACCGAGGGAGCGCAGCTTTCGTATCTGCTTACTGGAAAGTGATTTTCGCAGCACGTCTTTCCTCCGTTAATCCTGATAGTCGAACGCCATATCACCGATGTGGACGGTCATGCCTTCCTTGATGCCTCGTGCGCGGAGCTTCTCATCCAGCCCCTTGAGCCGCCATATATACTGGAATCGGCGCACGGCTTCATCATTGTTGAAATTGGTCATGGCGACCAGCTTCTCGATCGCCTTGCCGGAGACGACGAAATCGCCCGCATCGTTGCGTGAGACCGTCACCTTCTCGTCCTCGTCCGCATTCTGATCGTAGACAACGACATCGTCCTCCTCCGCCTCCGGCTCAGGGACATAGGCGTCCAGCCACGCACCGACCCGATCAATCAGCTCCTGCACGCCTTCACGCGTCGCCGCAGAGATCGCAAAGAACGCGAGCCCCTCCCGTGCAGCAAGCTCCTTCAGACGCGGCAGATGCTCCGCCGCAGAGGGAAGATCAATCTTATTGGCGACGAGGAACTGTGTACGCCGCGCAATCTTCTCGCTGTAGCGTGCCAGCTCCGCATTGATCTTGGAGTAATCCTCCACCGGGTCACGGCCTTCGATACCGGATGCATCCACAATGTGCAGGATCAGCCGCGTGCGCTCCACATGGCGCAGAAAGTCATGCCCCAGCCCCACACCGTCGGCGGCGCCCTCGATCAAGCCCGGGATATCCGCCATGACGAAGCTCTTCTCATAGTCCGTCTGGACAACGCCGAGGACAGGCGTAATCGTCGTAAAATGGTAGTCTGCAATCTCGGGACGTGCCGCCGAGCAGGAGGCGACAAGGCTCGACTTCCCGACACTCGGATAGCCGACCAGCCCGACATCGGCGAGCAGCTTCAGCTCAAGACGAAGCTTTCGTCCCTCGCCCGGCTCGCCGAACTCAGCAAAGGACGGTGCACGGTTAGCAGAGTTGGCAAACTTGGCGTTCCCACGCCCACCGCGTCCACCGCGTGCAATCACCGCCTCCATCCCGACTTCCGCGAGGTCGGCAAGCACCTCTCCCGTCGCCTCATCCGTCACAATCGTGCCGGGCGGGACATCGACATAGAGGGGCGGCGCATTTTTACCGAACTGGTTCTTGTACTCACCATTCTCGCCGTTCTTCGCGACGAACTTGCGGCGATAGCGAAAGGAGAGCAGCGTATTCAGATTGCGGTCGGCACGAAAGATTACATCACCGCCGCGTCCGCCGTCACCGCCCGAAGGACCGCCCTTGGGCATAAATTTTTCATGGCGGAACGCGGACTTTCCATGACCGCCGTCCCCCGCCTTCACCGTGATCTGGGCACGATCGATAAACTGCATACGTCCCTCCCTCTTTACACAATAAGCTGTTCCCGCAAGTGCACCCACCTGCGAAAACAGCTTCTAAAAGAGCCTGTACTAGAGAGTACAGGCATCTCTGCATATCAAACTTCCGTGCGCTCTTAGACCGCTGCACCCGCGAGCGGATACACGCTGATCTGACGCTGATGGCGTCCCTTGCGCTCAAAGGCAACCTTGCCGTCAATCTTTGCAAAGATCGTGTCGTCCTTGCCGATGCCGACATTGTGCCCCGGATGGAAATGCGTGCCGCGCTGGCGCACGATGATGCTGCCTGCCGTCACATGCGTGCCTGCCTGCTCCTTCACGCCAAGGCGCTTCGAGTGGCTGTCACGTCCGTTGCGCGTCGAGCTGACGCCCTTTTTATGTGCAAAAAGCTGCAAATCAAACGAGAACAAATTGTTCACCCCTTTACTTCCTGAATCTGAATGCCTTTCGGGCTGATCTTTTCAATCTCTGCGAGTCCCATCCACATGGTTCGCAGAATCGCTTCACTGCGTTCATCCGGCGGTTCAGAGAGCCGCACACGGAGGTTGCCGCTCGCAATGTCATAAGTGACGGCGCGATGCAGATGCTCCATCATGCCGAGAAGCGCGGACTGCGTGAGCGCAGATACGCCGGCACAGACAATATCCTGTCCGCGTGCCGCCGTTCCGCTGTGCCCTGAAACAGCATAACCGTCGATCATCCCGTCTTCATTCACGAAGATCTTGACCGAAATCACGGATTAGCCCTCGATCTTCTCGATAACGACCTTCGTGAACGGCTGACGATGACCCTGACGCTTGCGATAGTTCGACTTCGCCTTGTACTTGAAGACCAGTATCTTCTTACCCTTGCCGTGTGCCGCGACCTTGCCCGTCACCTTCGCACCGTCCACCATCGGACGACCGATCTTGACATCTGCGCCGTTGACAACGGTCAGAACCTGGTCGAAAACGACAGCCTCGCCCTCGCCCGCCTCGAGCTTCTCCACAAAAATGGTATCGCCCTCAGCGACCTTGTACTGCTTGCCGCCCGTCTTTACGATTGCATACATGAAAACACCTCCCTATCACGTTACTCGCCGGCTGCGGTTCGGCAGCGCCGATTGTATGACCTCGCCGTGCGGTTGGGGATGGGCTTTCGCCCAAACAGGCTATGCGCCTACATTACGGGATAATAGCATATTCAAAGGGCAGTTGTCAAGGCGAAGAGATAGAACACTCCCTCGATTATAAGTTGTAAAATAAGCCTCCCCCCAAGAAAATCCTTGACAGAGAAGACACCATCATGTATCTTTAGGTTAAGAGAATATATGGCTGTTACGAGCGGCTATGGCCATCCCTTCCGTTTGGGGACAATAAAGATACAGCGGAGTTGACCGTCGGCGAGGGTAGGGAAACTCGCCGCTGCTCGGAAGTAGAGAGAATTGTTTCGGCAGTTCTCTCTACTTTTCTTTGTGATGGAAATCGGTGCGGTATGACAGATTTACAGCAGATACAACAATATTACGAGCAAAACTTATGTGACAGAGTCTTTCAGTACAGCCTATCGAACGGCACGGTGCTGCAGGTTATCTTCTATCGGGAAGCGCTCTGCCATCTACTTGGCATCCAGCACATTACGAATAATCGCCGCTATATCGGCAGGAGCGGTTACGAACACATACGCTCCGGGGAATTGACCATAAAGAGACTCAAAGACATGAATCGTACCGGGTTCGCCGGAATCAAGCACCGCATGGAGCATTTCACTCTGATCGGGCATCTGATGGAACACGGTGCTGTGTTTCGGTTCTACCCGGAACGGGCAGGAGGTACACGCATTCAGGCTACCTTTCTCATACATGAAAAAGAACGCGAACTGTACCTGCATTTGTTCTTGGCGCGGGAATCCCCAAAGTCCGACATCTATGCTCCCATGTCCTATATTGTGATAACAGAGCGAGATGACAATCCGAATCTGTATGTTGTCGGACAAGAACACAAGAAGGTTCTTACCTTGGATATTCTGCCTATGAAGCAACAGATTGAAGCCAAGTAAGCCCATCAGCTTATTGCCGATGGGCTTTCGTATTATTGAGAAAAGCAGCTTCCCCTCTCCCACAGTTCTGATAGTGAGCATCTTCCCCATTGATAGTGTCAGTTCTATGCGCGGCAGCCCTTACGATGTCCAGATTTGAATGCGCTGTTCCCCCAAAGATTCTGGAGGAGAATTTTCCGACTGGTCTTGTACTTATTTCCAATCAAGCCAAGCCGCAGAAGGAAGCAGCGAAATGCGTACTTTGGATTGTCCACTTCCTTTTCTTTGGCAAGTACACGCTTCTGCCGCCGCGCCATATCGCACAGCTTGCCGATGAAATCAGCGTAGGCACGATACGCTTCCGGGGTGAGGGTTCCGTGAAACCATGCGAAAGTAATCCGCTCCTCTGTCAGCGTATAGTTCGCCTCCTCGATGTCAAAAGCTGCCTTGATGAGATTCCCTTTACTTTTGAGTAAGGCATCCAAATTTGTGAGTGTAGTGTCGGAGAAGTTTTCCCTCGGCAGTGCCGCAAACTGTTCATGGTGCCGCAAGGACGCATGACCGACAAGCAACGGACAATGGTAGCGGAACTTTCCAAGCA
>ERZ773046.327-NODE-327-length-32409-cov-7.947024_pt1 | contig 32409 bp, 33 predicted proteins | sample MGYA00580634_ERZ773046 | MGnify/ENA primary metagenome ERZ773046 (study PRJEB29015, sample SAMEA2738127) | human oral metagenome | biome: human oral; feature: human-associated habitat; material: saliva | place: China | collected 2159 ... | reverse complement strand
TCGACAAAATAAGAAAGGAGCGCAGAGACCTTGCGATACTGATCATCGCCTTCGGATTGGTCATTGGATGCGTTCTCTATGACCTCGCCAGAGCAGTCTATTTTCAAGGCATTAGCCATCCGGTCGCCTCCACGCTAGGCCATGATATAGCCCCCGGTGGACGAGTCCCCTTTCAACACACCAGCCCCATAGGTATCGGCCTACTATCAGCCGGGTTGGTCATCAGATCGATTTCCATCATCGCAAGTGCCATTTTTCTCATTCAGATTGGACGGCACGCATTACGGGGAAATTTTTTCATAAAAAGAAATTTATGCCTCTTCCGACGATCATCCCTTGGTGTTGCCGGAACATTTTTAGGGTACGGACTTCAACTACTCGGCGCAGATATGGTAGCGCACCAATACCACCTCAACAAAGCATGGTCGCAACAATTTGAATTCCCTAACTACTTGTTTACAGTCAGTTACCTCTTCTTTATCACCCTCATCATCATGACTATCATCGTCAAACGCGGAATGGAGATGCAGCTAGATCAGGAGGGACTGATCTAGAACATGAAACACAAAACAACCATCTACCTCAATCGCAAGATGAACAAGGAACTATCATGGACACATTACAAAACCGTCAAAAAGAAAGTACGACATTGTTCGTGTCAATTCTCGCGTACGGGACTGCGCTTGTGACCATACTGGCTAAAAAGCGACATGTTTCCTATTGTCAGCAACATATTTTTGACAGTATTCACGCTATTCACCATCTCCGTCACACGCAGATCCGCTATCAGAAAGACTATCAACAAGCCACAGCAGACATGAGCAGCACGAGAGCTATCTCACCTTGATCATAGCTTGACTGTAAGACAAAAAGAAACTGTCCATGCTGACAGCGTAGGAAGCACAGAAAAGCACTGAGACAATTATATTCAGTACACTCTTCCCGTCGCCTTACGCAGACACGAACAGCATTCCCCCGAAAAATAGTCCATTAGCACATCAACATAACATAGATCCACTTGCATCTTTCTACATTATAGCCTATATTTTCGCCACAATTTTCACTATAATTAATATAACGATTAAACGCGGCACTGCTATGCAGGGAGATCAGGAGGACTTGATTTAAGATGGGCGAAGTCTACTGTCACCTGGACAAACTTCTCGAGGAACGTGGTATCACGCTCTCTGCACTTGCGCAACAAGTAGGTGTGACAGCCGTCAATCTTTCAGTTCTAAAAAACAATCGCGCCAAAGCCGTTCGTTTTTCCACGTTGGCAGCTTTATGTGAAGCATTAGATTGCCAACCTGGAGACCTATTTTCCGTAAGGAGTTCATCATGAACAAAACCCTTGTTTCCATCAGCGCCGCAGTTATCGCCTGCACCATCGGAGTGACAACACAACTCGCGGGGGTCGCGGAAGCTCAGGACATGGTGGCCACAGACATAAGGCCTCCGCTCACTGAAGAACAAAAACTGATTAAAAAGATGGACTATATCGAAGCAGTACACGACCTGTACGGTGTCCGAACCCCGCAGGAGAATGCTTCTATCGCACTTGGATTCCTCGACGAAGGTATCTACGCTAATAGTCCTGAATTTAAGAAAGCATACGCCGAAGCGGAGGAGAAAATAAAGAACTCAAGGTCCGAAGAGGAGGCATTTGCTATCGTCAATAAAGTAGCAAAAATCGCAGGTGGAAATCAATCCAGAATAGTCACACGCAATATGCCACCTACCGATGATGGGCAGGGCGAGGTACCACAGGTCACCACAACCGATGGTATTGCCACCATAAAACTCCCACGTATGAGCGATCGTAGGTGGTACCCTGAATATACTGCTCCCGCACTCCAGGGACTACAGACAAGCATGCCAAATTCCTGCGGCGCAATTGTTGATCTCCGCGAAGCCAATGGAAAAAATTTAATGGATCTACTCACAAGTGTGAGTCCACTTTTGCCCGACGGCACGGCGCTTGAACGTAAGGATAACAAGGGCAATCCCTTTAGCATAGTTGTGAATGGCACCAACGTTAAGAAAGCGGATACGCCAAACAAAATTCCAGAAACAAAAGGAAAATTCAACAATAAACCTGTAGCCATCTTAACAGGTGAGAATACTGGCGGCGCTGGCGAAGCCACTTTGCTCAGCTTCCGCGGCTTGGACAACGCTAAAACATTCGGTCAACCCACAGCTGGTCTTGCTGGGTTCAATTCCGTCAATAGCATTCCCAGGTTATCGGTAATAACTACCACAGAAAAGTATGTTGCCCGTACCGGAGAGGAGTTCAACGACAAACCCATCACCCCCAATGTGACCACTAACAATCCCGAAAAAGACGCAGCAGCATGGCTGAAGCAGCAATGCCACAACGGCAATGCCGCTAAACGCTGACTTCACCCTATCATTTCCATCATGTCATGTTCACACACTTAAGGAGTTCGCCATGAACAAGACCCTTGTTTCTATCAGCACCGCTGTTATCGCCTGCGCGATAGGGGTGGTAACACCGCTTGCTAGTGCACAAGGGGTGGAAAATCCCGCTCGGAATGCTCAAAATGCAAAGACCGCCAAGGCAGCAGACACTCCAGAGGCAGCCCAGTACAACCCCAACCAAAAGCTGAATTGGCGGATGAGCTACAGCGTAGGCGATTTGGAAGGCAGCCAGGACGCACAGGCAAATGCTCTTCTTGCGATCGAACAGATCAATCAAAGTGTCTATGCAAAAACCCCTAAATATGAGCAGGAGCGGCGCAGTGCAGAGAGTAAGCTAAAAAACTCAACGACAACAGCCGAAACGTATCCTATCCTCGATCATTTGGCGAAGGTTGCAGGTGGCAACAATTCTGCTCTTATCAAGCCGGGAAATGTATCCGCAGCCTCTGAAGATCAGTATAAGCTACCGCAGGTCACCAAGTCCGATGATATTGTCACGGTAAAGCTCCCGAGAGTTAATACGGAGCTCAGGGGGCTCGATGACTATGAGTCTGCTTCAGGTACGGAATTGTTGAATAAGATGCCAAACTCATGTGGCGCGATCATTGATCTTCGCGACACTAATGGTCCGGATATGGAAACTATGCTCCGTAGCCTACATCCCCTGCTCCCAGCAGAAACGCTGATGCGTAAAAAGTTCCCTAATACCATCGTGGATATTGGTATTGAGCCCGATAATCCTGAAGCAGGGGCAGGGCAAGCAGCAGGGGCAGGAGCACCAGCACAAGCAGGGGCAACGGCGGAAAAAGGAAGGACGCCAATCTATTACATCCCTCCGGCAACACCTGATAATAAATTCACCGACAAGCCGGTGGCAATCCTCACAGGTGAAAATACCGGTGGGGCTGGCGAGGCCACTTTGTTAGGTTTCCGCGGCCTGAATAGTGCCAAAACATTCGGTCAACCCACAGCCGGCCTTATTGGCGAGCATAACGTTGCCCATATGCCTGATGGTTCAACCCTTGTCAACACTATAAATACCTACATTGACCGCAAAGGAGAGGAATTCAACGACAAATCCATCAATCCCGATGTGACCACCAGCAACCCTGAGAAGGACGCAGCAGCCTGGCTGAAACAACAATGCCACAACGGCAATGCCGTTAAACGCTGACTTCACCCTATCATTTCCATCATGTCATTTTTCACACACCTAAGGAGGTAATCATGAACAAGACCTTTGTCTCCATCAGTGCCGCTGTTACTGCTGCCGCGTTGTGCCTCGCGATTCCTACCGCAGGTGCCGCACCGCTGAACAACGCTCAGGGCCATTCGGGTAGCTCAGAAGCACACCACAGCGTTCCCGCTGACCTGTCTTCTCAGCAAGCAATACCCAAGGTGCCCGAAAAGCCCAAGGACCCGAACAACCCGCAGCAATACGCCACATATGCGCTTGATCTCATCGAGCTTTATGGCATTTATGCCGATAAACCCGAGTTTGCGCAGGCACGCAAAGACGCCGAGGCCAAGGTGAAAGACGCCAAGACCGTCAAGGACACATATTCGGTCCTTAACGACGTCGCGCGAGTCGCAGGTGGTAAGCATTCCTCTTTCAGGCCACCCGAAGACAACATTAGCGGCACGAAGGACAACACTGAATTGCCCAAGGTCACCGCCGCTGATGGCATTGTGACCGCCAAGCTTCCCAGCTTGGCGAGCGGTCCTGTCGGCCAGGAATACGCCGACACCGCAGCAAAAGGTCTGGTAGACAACATGCCGAAGTCCTGCGGCGCAATTATTGACCTCCGGGGCAATGACGGCGGCGACATGGGCCCCATGCTCGCAGGCGTGAGTTCCCTGCTTCCCGACGGTACCGTGATGCAATTCAAGAACCGATACACCACGACAGACGTGAAGATTGACGGTTCCTCCGTCACAGGAGGGGGCACAAACACCACGGCGGCGTCGAAAGGCAAGTTCACCGATAAGCCCGTGGCCATCTTGACCAACAAAGACACTGCCAGCTCGGCCGAGGCAACGGTGCTGAGTTTTAGGGGCCTGAGCAACGCACGAACATTCGGCCAACCAACCGCTGGTTTCACCAGTGCAAACGTGCCTATCGAGATGCCTGACGGCGCATCGCTCGTCATCACCATGGCGAAGGATGTCGCCCGCACCGGCGAGGAATTCGCTGAGGAGCCCATCAACCCCGACGTCACCACCGACAAGCCCGCCGAGGAAGCAGCAGCCTGGCTGAAACAGCAATGTCGCTAGCCTTTTGAGGAATGTAAAGTGCGTATATCTTCCGGCCCGAAATCGCTGGTTTTCGAGCTTGAAGGTATACAAACTTTACATCGCAGTGGGGGTGCGGTGCCCGGCACGGAGGGGGTGTGTGAAATGTGCTTATGTTCAGGCACGAAAAACCCCGTTTTTCCGGCTTGTACGTAAGCAAACTTTGCACACGGGGCGTTGTGGTCTATGACAATGCGGCTCACACCCGCCCAGCGTTGCAGTTTCATAGACCATAACCACCGCAGCCCGCCAAAATAGTGCGGCTAGCTTTAATCAGCCGGCAGTTTGAGTGCGGCGGCGGTGTCGTAAATCTTTTGCGCAAGCGGGTGGGGTGCACCGCTTGTGGCATCAACAACGCCGTCCGCCATCTGGTATTCAACGCAACCAACGCCCGTATCTGTCTCTTCCCAATTGCATAGCTGAACGTAGGAAAACCTAGTATCGCCCATGATTTCTGCAAGTACTGGCGCTGCTGATGCCACCGTGAGTTTTTTGTGGTCGGCGTCCGTCCCGAGCCGAACTTTCACGTGCGGTTTATCGCCACCAGTAGGTTTTTTCAGAGTATTAATTTCAAGGGATGCTACAAATTTTTGCTCTTGCTGTGGGGTTTGAGTAATCCGCTTCACTAGGTCACTGACATCCCCAGATTCTTCCGACGTTAATGCGGTTTCACTAATCACATACCACTGATGAACGTTATAATAGTCGTGGTAATAAGTATCATCAGTGTTGATTCCTTGCAGCGACCTGGAACTGAGACTAGCGGGCACCTCATTTACGGTGTCTCTCTGCACCCAGATACCGTGATCAGACACCTTTATGTCACGAATCTCAGGGCCAACTTCTTCTGCTCCGATATCCACGAGTGCACAATGCTTTTTAATAAGTTCCTCTTCCTGGAGGTTGTTTAACGTCGCGGAGAGCATATTATCAAATTCCATGGAAGTTCCGCTCTGGTAATCCCACGTGAGGTCGATAGTGAAGTCGTCTCCGTATCGCAGGGGGTTTTCTAGGCCAGTCCTCGCCTTCGCCGCAGCTCCCTCCAGCAGGGCACATACATCGTCAGGGCTGGCATCTTTCTTCATGGTCGCCTTGGCTTCAAGACTATATCGGTAACCTTTATCACTGCTCACAGAGGCTTTCTCCACACTCCCCTGCTCTTTCAACCAGCCCTTCATGGCTCTTGTGTTTTTGTCACCAAATATTCCTATGGAATCAAAAACATTGTTTCCCCCAAGCCCCGGACCACCAAGGTAGCGGCCCGCCAGCATTGCCAGCAACACAATAAGCAATAACGTTGCTACTTTGCCGCTGCGCCACCATGATCCCATGAGGGCAATTTTACCGAACGCTATATATTTTTGCCGGTAAAATTGCCGAGCCCCCATACACAAGCCCCCTACCCCGCCGCCAACTCCCTAAACACTGGAACAAGCCCTGCGAGCGCTTTGCCGCGGTGTGAGAGCGCGTCTTTTTCTTCGGGCGCCAGTTCGGCTGAGCTGCGCCCGCCCGCCGCCTCGTCCAGGGGAGCGAAGATCGGGTCGTACCCGAAACCGCCTTCCCCAACAACACTCCTCAGCAAAAGCCCAGGCCACACACCTTCGGAGACATACTCCGCGCCGTCCGGGGTGACCAGCGCGCACACGGACACAAAAGCGGCTGCCCGGCGGTCGTTAGGTACATCCGCCATTTGTGCGAGCAGCAGTGCGTTGTTCGCGGCGTCGTCACCATGCTGGCCTGACCAGCGCGCGGAAAGCACCCCGGGCATGCCGCCGAGCTCGTCAACGGTCAGCCCGGAATCGTCTGCCAGCGTGACAAGCCCGGTCGCAGCTGCCCCGGCGCGTGCTTTGATCAGGGCGTTGTCGGTGAAGGTGCGACCGTTTTCCACAGGTTCTTCGTAGGGCGCAACGTCGGCCGTGGAAACGAGTTCGACCCCATCGATCCCTGCAGCGTCCAACACGCGCGCGAGTTCCCGGAGTTTCTTGGGGTTGCGGGAGGCTACATGGATTTTCATGCGCCACCACCCGCAACACCATCCCCCGCAACGCCACCACCCGCAGCACCACCCGAGCCACCAAGCTCCCCCTCCAACGCCGCCTTCTGCGCGGCAATGATTTCGCGGCAGCCTTTTTCCGCGGCGTCGAGAAGCTGGTTCAGTTGTTCGCGGGTGAAGGTGGAGTGTTCGCCGGTGCCTTGGATTTCGACGAATTCCCCGGATTCGGTCATGATGACGTTCATGTCCACATCGGCGCGGGAGTCTTCCTCGTAGGGCAGGTCGAGGCAGACGTGGCCGTCGATGAGCCCAACGGAGACGGCTGCAACGGGCGGGAGCAGGGGGTTTCCGGTGACCACGCCGCGTCGTTTCAGTTCGGCGATGGCGTCGGCGAGGGCGACGTACGCGCCGGTGATGGAGGCGGTGCGGGTGCCGCCATCGGCTTGCAGGACATCGCAGTCAATGGCAATGGTGTTTTCCCCGAGTTCCCGTAGGTCAATGGCCGCCCGGAGGGACCTGCCAACCAATCGCGAGATTTCGTGGGTGCGGCCTTTGACTTTGCCTTTCATGGATTCGCGGGGCATGCGTTCGTGGGTGGCGGCGGGAAGCATGGAGTATTCGGCGGTGAGCCAGCCCTCCCCGGAGCCGTATTTGAAGCGCGGGATGCGTTCTTCCACGCTGGCGGTGCACATGACGCGGGTGTTGCCGAATTCCACAAGCACGCTGCCTGCGGGGTTGTTGGTGAATCCTCGGGTGATGCGGATGGGGCGCATCTCGTCTTGGGCGCGGCCGTCGGCTCGTTTGAATGAAGTCATGCGTTTTAGCCTACTATCAGTGGCGTGTTGACTGTTTCGCACCTTACCTGCATGGTTCCCGTGTGGAGGGACGTTAACTTCACTGTTTCCCCTGGTTCCCGCCTGCTTATCGACGGCCCCTCCGGTTCCGGTAAGTCCCTTCTCCTCCGCGCCGTCGCGGGTTTGGATCCCAGCGATGGTGAGTGTCGGCTCCATGGCAAAACCCCTGCTGAGTGGGGTGTGCCCCGGTATCGTTCCCGTGTGATGTATGTACCGCAGCGTCCGAGTTTCGCGCCGGGCACGGTTGCGGATGCCATGGCACAGCCGTTTGGGTTTGGGGTGCATCAGCACCGAGCGTGGGATGAAGGCAGGGCGGCGGAATTGTTGGAGGCGTTGGGGAGGGACGCGGCGTTGTTGCGTCAGGACGTCGATACGCTATCGGGTGGTCAGCAGCAGTCGGTGGCGCTGGCGCGGGCGTTGCAGCTGGATCCGCAGGTGTTGTTGTTGGATGAAGTGACGGCGGCTCTGGATCACCAGTTGGCGCGGCTCACGGAGGATTATGTGGTGGCGTGGTCCACATCAGGTGAGCGGGCGTTGCTGTGGGTCGGACATGATGATGAGGCGAAGAAGCGCATCGCCACGGATCAGTATTCATTGGGAGGCGGCAGTGGCTCAACAGATTAGTACCCTACATCTCGCCATGGCGGCGGGGTTGATGCTGCTCACCCTCGGGTTGTCGTGGCGGCTTCGCCTGGGTCTGGGTCGAGACATCCTCATCTCTGGCTTGCGCATGACGGCGCAGCTGCTGCTGGTCGGCTTGATCCTAAGATGGGTGTTTTCCCTGCACAATCCGGTGGTGGTGCTGGCGATTGGGGTGCTGATGGCGTTCCTCGCCTCGCAGGCCGCCAGCAAACGCCCCGAATACCCCTACCCGCGCCTGCTTCTCGACTGTTTCCTTGCCATCATGTGCAGTTCTTTCCTCCTCACCGCCCTGGCGCTGCACATTATTGTGGACGTACACCCGTGGTATGACCCGCAGTACTTCATTCCCATGTTGGGCATGGTTCTGGGTAATGGTCTGACCGGTGTCTCCCTGGCTGTGGATCGCTACACCTCGGAACTCCACCACAGTCGCGAACGCATAGACGCGCTCCTAGCCATGGGTGCCACGCGTTGGGAGGCCAGCCACAGCGCCTTCACCAGCGCATTGCGCACCGCGCTGATCCCCACGCTCAACAGCATGGCGGTGATGGGCGTGGTCAGCCTCCCCGGCATGATGACCGGCCAGATCCTCGGCGGCTCCTCCCCCGATACGGCCGTGCGCTACCAGATAGTCATTATGTTTGTCATCGCTGCCGCCACCACCGCTGCTTGCTTCGCCGTGCTCTACCTCGCCTACCTCAAGCTTTTCGACGCCCACCACCGGCTGCGGGTTTCCGCGCGGGGGTAATTCCCCAGCGCTCTGCCAACCTAAACCTCAAACTCCATTCCGCTCGTCCCCACAATCACCTCGCCGGAAAACTCAGAGCGGGCGGCCTTTAAGGCCCCCAGTGGATCGCCCCACGGCGGAATGTGGACCAAAACCAACCTGTCCACGCCTGCTTCGCGGGCGATGCGCCCGGCCTCGGCACCAGAGAGGTGCATGTCGGGCGTTTTTCCTTCGCTGGTTGCACCCCAGGTGGCTTCGCAGATGAAGATGTCGGCACCGCGGGCGCAGTCGATGAGGTTGTCGGTCCAGCCTGAGTCGCCGGAATAAGCGATCACACCGCCGTTGACCCCGGATTCTTCGACGCGGAGCGCGTAGGATTCGATGGGATGGACGGTGGCATAGGGGGTGATGGTGAGTCGGTCGACCATTTCGCTCACACCATCAGTCCAGGCATTGAATGCGAAGGTGTCGGACATGTCGTCGATGCCGTCGGGCGTGTCGGCGGAGAGTCGACCCAAGCGCACTGGGGTGTCACGCGGCCCGAGGCACATGTGCCGGCGGTCGGTGGTGGCTGAGGGGCTGAATCGCCGCCAGACCATGAGTGAGGGGAAGTCGAGGCAGTGGTCAGGGTGAAGGTGGCTGAAGGCAACGTGGGCATCCTCCGGCTGGTGCACTGTCTGCATTTTTGCCAGTACGCCGGGTCCGATGTCCATGAGGAGCGCGGGCATGCGGTCCACCGTGAGGAGGTAGCCTGAGGCGGGTCCGTCGGGACCGCCAAGGCTTCCGGTGCATCCGAGGATCGTCAACTTCATAAGGGCTACTGTGCCATGCCGCATATGGTTTGGGGAACTTTTTGCCCTTCTCAGACGGCTTCTTGCAAGGAATATTACACAGTTCCCAATTGGCTGACTTGTGTCACATGAGGGCCGAGGAATCGGTCGGCTAGCTGGGCAAACAAAGCTGGATCCCCAGTAGACTCGAAGCTCCGCACCACTGGTTCGGCCCCGTCGCCGTCACGCTCTGCCAGCATGTCATTCTCACTAAGAATGCGCACAACGTCTTTGGCGGTTTCTTCGGCGCTGGAGACGAGTGTCACGTGCTCCCCCATGGCGAGCTGGATAACGCCGGAGAGCAGCGGGTAGTGGGTGCAGCCGAGTACCAGTGTGTCCACACCTGCGGCTTGCAGGGGCTCCACGTAGGCTTGGGCGATTCCTAGGATTTGCCGCCCGGAGGTGATGCCGCGTTCCACAAAGTCCACGAATCGTGGGCAGGCTTGCGCGTAGGCGGTGACGTGGGGGGACGCTGCGAAGAGGTCTTGGTAGGCACCGGAGTTGACGGTTCCTTGGGTTCCTATCACGCCGATCTTCCCGTTGCGGGTGGTGGCCACGGCACGCCGGACGGCGGGAAGGATGACTTCAACCACGGGGATGTCGTAACGCTCGCGGGCATCTCGGAGGAAGGCTGCGGAGGCGGTGTTGCAGGCGATGACGAGCATTTTGCAGCCGCGGGCGACAAGTTCGTCGGCGATGCGGGTGGCGTGTTCGCGCACGCGGCTGATGGGTTGGGGGCCGTAGGGGCCGTTGGCGGTGTCGCCGATGTAGATGATGGATTCGTCAGGCAGCTGGTCAACAATGGCCCGAGCGACGGTGAGCCCGCCGACGCCGGAGTCGAAGATGCCGATGGGTGCGTTTCGTTCCGCCATGCTCACCAATGCTACTCACCTGCGCTACCTAGTGAGGAATACCTGCGCGTTGTTGCCTCCCGTGCAGGAGACGATTTTCCCACCATTGGTGCAGGTCATGCGATAGTTTTTGCCGGTGACGGGGCTGTGAACGTCCAGTTCGACAGTGCTTTCGCCCTGCCCGCGGGCGATGGGTCCGTATTTTTCCAGCACATTCCGCCCGAATTCGGCGCTGGTGGGGCCGTTGACGTACGCCTTGGTGTAGTCGGCACCTGCCGGCGCTCGCACGCCGTCGACAAGCAGGGCGGTGTTGGGCACGGAGCTGGGGGCGCGTGTCGACGCCTCAGTGGCGCGGGTTCGTGCCGATTGTCCGGTTCCATTGGTTCCCGGTTGCGGCGGGGTGCTGGGGGCAGGGCGGGTGGATAGGACCGCTGTGGATGCGGCGATTCCTGGGCTGGCGCTGTGCGAGGCTGAGATGCGGAGGGCGATGGTGACCACGCTGATGAGGACGATGACGACGAGCGCTCCTGCGGCCAACCCCAGCAAGCCTAGTCTTGAATGCACAGCCATCTCCTCCCGCTCGGCAACTCAGGAAAAAACTCGGAAAAATGATTATACCTATTGCCAGCGAGAGGTAACTAACGCTGCCCTACCTCCCGGTGAGCCCCTGAGCACGGCGCTGCTGCGTCTCCGGTGGGTCATCAGAGGTAATAACCATCCCGGCAAGCACTCCCCCAATTCCACCGAACAGGTGGAATTGCCAGCTCACACCCGTGTCCGTGGGCAGAACGCCCCAAATCAAACCTGAGTAGGAAAACGCCAGGAACAGCCCCATAACAATCTGCCACACGCTGCGGTTAGCAAAACCCCGGATAACCAAGTAGCCCAACCAGCCGTAGATCAGCCCAGAGGCACCAATGTGGTTGGTGCCCACACCGCCGAACAGCCACGTGCCGGCGCCGCCCACAACCAGCGAGAACAGTGTCACTTCCCAAAACGTCCGCTTCCCGGACAGCCCAATCAGGAACACGAAAATCGCGCCGGGCACGGTGTTGGACATGATGTGTTGCAGGTTCAGGTGCAACAGCGGCGCGGTGACCACGTGCCACACTGAGGATAGATCCAGGGGGTGGATGCCGTAGTAGCTGAGGCTGTTGCCCAGGCCGGTGTTGATAAAGAACACGAGCCAGATGGACACGACGTAACCGATGGCCAAGGTCACACCAGTAAAAAGCCTGGTGTGGCCGTTCTCCTGGACTTGCCGCCATCGTTGCGTTGGTTGCGCGCCAGGGGTGCCTGGAACACCCGGGTTGCCGCCGAGACCGCCGAATCCACTGGCATTGTTCACGCCAGCGCCACCGAAGGGACTGTAACCATCCCCAGGCTGGCTCGCGTAGGGCTGTTGGTATTGGTAGTTCACCCGGAATACTTCTCCTGTGTTAGTGCTTCCAATAAGGACTCCTGGTTATAAGCGAGCCATTGTACGAGCATTTCCTGATCCTCGCGCGCCGCTACCCCACCATCGATGCCGCTGTGGATCTCTCCCGAGGCGATATACAGGCGAATATCGTTGATGGCGGCGAGCCAGGCGTGCACTTGCGTTTCATCCAATACCACCTGCACGTTGCCGTCCGGCCCGAGCGCTTCGGTGATTACTTGCAGGTTTTCTAGCTTGTTGCGGCAAATGTCGTTTTCGTGGATGGAGCGCAGGAGGGAGTTGTCGCCCTCGTATTCTTCGTCCCCGGCGCGCTCGAAGTCCGGGAGGAGCCGCGCGAGGGAGGGGTCCATGGGGGCTTCTTTGTGTCCGCTGCGAATGCCAGTCAGTTCTTCGAGTTCATCCTTGGGTACGGATTGGCAGCGGTGGATCAGGGCTTCGGCGACGGTGGCGGCAAGTTCCCCCAGGACTTCGCGTTCCATGGGCTCGAAGGTGGTGGTGTATTTGGGTGCCCGCATGAGGGCTTTTTTGCGTTTCCAGGCTTGCACTGTTGTACCTTACTACATTGACTACCCTGCTTGTTGCATGGTTGCCCAGAGGCCGGCGGTGTGGAGTTTTTTCACATCGCCTTCAACTTTGTCTTTTTCGCCGGTGCTGACCACAGCTTTTCCTTCAGTGTGTACTTGCATCATGAGCTCGTGGGCGCGTTTTTTGTCGTAGCCGAGGATGGTGTGGAAGACGTAGGTGACGTAGCTCATCAGGTTGACTGGGTCGTCCCAGACGATACACATCCAGGGGAGGTTTTCGCTTGTGACTACCTCGACCTGTTGTGATTCAACGGGTACAGCTGCGGGTGAACTCATAGCCCCAACAGTAGTGGTTTGTTGGGTTCTGGGGTACCTGGTTGCCTCCCTCTGAGGGGAAAACTCGCTAGACTTTGTGTTTGTGAACACCGAGAATTCCACGACGCACCCCCCGAAGGGCGTTTCGAAAAAAACCACTGATACCACATCTGACGCTTCGCTTATCGACGCCTCGACTGCCGAAAGTCCGCACGTGCCGCACCGGTCAAGTGCGTTGTTGACGGATAAGTACGAGTTGACCATGTTGCAGGCATCGTTGGCGGATGGGACGGCGCATCGCCCGTGTACGTTTGAGGTTTTTGCCCGCCGGTTGCCTAACGAGCGTCGATACGGCGTGGTGGCGGGCACGGCGCGTGTGTTGCGCGCGGTGCAGGACTTCGTGTTTACGGAAGAACAACTGGCCAACTTGTCGTTCCTGGATGACACGACGCTGGATTACCTGCGGAATTACCATTTTTCGGGCCATATTGATGGTTACCGCGAGGGGGATTTATATTTTCCGCATTCGCCGATCCTGACGGTGCGCGGCACGTTTGCCGAGTGCGTGATCCTGGAGACGGTGATTTTGTCCATCATGAATTCGGATTCGGCGATAGCCTCGGCGGCGGCCCGTATGGTGACGGCTGCCGATGGCCGCACGTTGATTGAGATGGGGTCGCGTCGCACGCATGAGTATGCGGCGGTGTCGGCGTCGCGGGCGGCGTACCTGGCTGGTTTTGACGCGACGTCGAACCTGGAGGCGGCGCACCGCTACGGCATTCCTGCGGCGGGGACAGCCGCGCATGCGTGGACGTTGGTGCACGTCAACGAGGACGGCACCCCGAATGAGGAGGCGGCGTTCCGCGCGCAGGTGGAGTCCCTAGGGGTTTCTACGACACTGCTGGTGGATACGTATGACATCACTAAGGGCGTGGAGACGGCCATTAAGGTTGCAGGGCCCGAGCTTGGGGGCGTGCGCATCGATTCGGGCGATTTGGGCGTGCTGACCAGGCAGGTTCGCAAACAGCTTGATGATTTGGGCGCGCACAACACCAAGATTGTGGTGTCGTCTGATCTGGATGAATTTGCCATCGCCGGTTTGCGTGGCGACCCGGTCGATGTGTTCGGTGTGGGCACGTCGCTGGTCACCGGTTCCGGCGCACCGACGGCGGGCATGGTGTACAAGCTGGTGGAGGTGGAAGGCCGCCCAGTGGCTAAGCGCTCCCGCAACAAGGCCAGCTACGGCGGCGCAAAGCGCGCTGTGCGTACCAGCCGCAACACTGGCACCGCCGTGGAAGAGGTCGTATACCCCTTTGCCAACGATATCCCCACCATCGGCACGTTGACAGCCACCGAATTGACGGTGCCGCTCATGCGCAATGGCTCCGTGCTGGAGGGCCTGCCCAGCCTGCAGGAATCCCGCGAGTATCTGGCCGCGCAGCTGGTCACCCTGCCCTGGGAAGGACTGGCACTCTCCCGGGACGAGCCTGCACTGGCCACGCGTTTTGTTGGGTTTTAGGCGGTTATCGCAGCGTTGAGCTCATCCCAATCCACCCGCCCACTCAGTGCACTTCCCACCACCGCCGAGCTTCTGGAAGCCGCCGTCACAGCCCTCGGCGGCAGCCCCCGGACGGGCCAGCAGCGCATGGCGGAAGCGGTGACCCACGCCCTGGATGTTCAGCGGCACCTGGCCGTGCAAGCCGGAACTGGCACCGGCAAGTCCCTGGCGTACCTGGTTCCCGCTATTCGGCACGCCCAGGCCACCGGCACCACGGTTGTGGTGTCCACCGCCACCATCGCCTTGCAAACCCAGCTGGTGGAACGCGACCTCCCACGGCTTGCCGAGGCCCTGGAGCCCCTGCTGGAGCGCGCCCCCACCTTCGCCATTCTTAAAGGCCGGTCCAACTACCTGTGCCTCAACAAACTCGCCCGCGACGAGGACCCCGACGCCCTCATCGAAGAGGAAGACCTCTCCTGGGTGGGCAAACAGGTCGCGCGCCTAGCCGACTGGGCGAATGACACCGACACCGGCGACCGCGATACCCTCAACCCGGGCGTGCCGGATCTCGCGTGGCGGCAGGTCAGCGTCACCTCTCGGGAATGCCTGGGGTCTTCCCGCTGCCCGCAGGGTGAGGATTGCTTCGCCGAGCAGGCCCGCCGCAAAGCCCAGAAGGTGGATGTGGTGGTCACCAACCACGCCATGCTCGCCATTGACGCCCTTTCCGAGGTGAGTATCCTCCCGGAGCATGACGTGGTGATCATCGACGAGGCCCACGAACTCGACGGCCGCATCACCGCCGTCGCCACCGCCGACCTGTCCGTCACCGCCCTCACCCTGGCCGCCAAGCGCGCCGGGAAGCTGGGCGGCACCAAGGATCACGACGTGAAGGTGACCGACCTTGCCAAGGAACTCGACGACGCCCTGGGTACCTGCAACGACGGCCGCTGGACAACCCTCCCCGAACAGGTGCAACCCCCGCTGCGCGCGCTTACCGACGCCCTGACGTCCCTGCGGTTTGCCATTGCCACCGCCCCGGATGGCGAGGCAACCAATGATCCCGAGAAGAACGCGGAACGCACGTCCCTCTCGGCACACCTGCAGGAACTGCACGATTCGATTATTCGCATGCTGGAAGTATTCGCGGAGGATGATCCCGCCAAGCAGCGGGACGTCGTGTGGCTGACCCGTGACGAGCGTCGCGGGGACTCCCTGAAGGTGGCGCCACTGTCGGTGGCTGGGCTGCTGCACAGCCAACTGTTTCTTGACAACACAGTGGTGTTGGCCAGCGCGACCCTTACCATCGGCGGCAATTTCAACGCCATGGCCGCCAGCTGGGGCTTGCCGAAAGGCAGTTGGGACAGCCTGGATGCGGGCACCCCGTTTGACCCGGCGAAGTCGGGGATTTTGTATTCCACCCGCCACCTTCCCCAGCCGGGGCGTGATGGTCTGTCGGAGGAGTTCTTGGACGAGCTGGCCAGCTTAATCACCGCCGCCGGTGGACGTACGCTGGGGTTGTTTTCCTCCCGGCGCGCGGCGGTGCAGGCCACGGAGGCGATGCGGGCGCGGTTGCCTTTTGATATTTTCTGCCAGGGCGATGATTCTACTGGGGTGTTGGTGGACAAGTTTGCCAAGGATGAGAATTCCTGTTTGTTTGGCACGTTGTCACTGTGGCAGGGCGTGGATGTGCCGGGGAGTTCGTGTTCCCTTGTGGTGATTGACCGGATTCCTTTTCCGCGTCCTGATGATCCGTTGCTGCAGGCCCGGAAGGAGGCTGCCGACGCGGAGGGCCGGAATGGTTTCATGGAGGTTGCCGCCACGCATGCAGCGTTGTTGATGGCGCAGGGCGCGGGGCGTTTACTGCGGCATGTGACGGATCGCGGTGTGGTGGCTGTGTTGGATAGTCGTTTTGCCACGAAACGTTATGGTGGGTTTTTGCGCAGTTCTATGCCAGCATTGTGGCAAACAAGTGATATCGCTGTTGTGACAGCGGCGTTACGTAGACTAGTTGCTAGCTAAATTGATACCGACCGATATTCTAGCCGCAAGTGAGAAGCCCACGCCCCCTTTTGGGGGTGCTGAAAATGTGGTATAAAACCTTTTTGTACACTAATTTCCCGGTCATTCCCTGGTGATTTATTTATCCCCACCAAGGTCTGTTTTTGCCCGGTTTTCTGTTGTACGGTGAGCCAATGAGTGATTTTTCCTGGCCGATACCGTTCACACCACTATCCAATGAGAGAGTTGCGCTCCGCGCCTTGCGTATAGAAGACGCAGATGCTGTTTATGAGGCAGCCATAGATCCGCAAATGCAGCGTTTTACTCCCATTCCCCTTGAATACAGCCGTTCCATGGCAGTGGAGTTCATTAACAAGCACAGCAGGCCACAATCAAGCCTGGTCTGGGCGATTGAACTTGCCGACAACCCAGGCCGTTACGCTGGGAATATTATGCTGAAGCTGCAATCGGAAAAGAACCGCAACGTGCTTGCCGATTACAGCACAGCCCCCTGGGCACGGCGGCGCGGCACCATGACACAAGCGCTGCAACTTGTGCTGGATCACGCATTTAACAACTATATTCACCGGGTTGAACTTCGCGCCACCCTGGATAACACGCCATCGCGCACTGTCGCGGAAAGAAATGGCTTCGTATTTGAAGGCGTGGCCCGTGATAGCGAATATATTCGTGGCGATTTTCACGATGTCGTGGTGTACGCCAAGATCGCCAGTGACCACCAGCTAATGCCACCGAAGGCTTACAATTCCCCGCAATTGCAATCTGCTTTCACTCAAGGCTCCCCGGTGCCTGTACGGAATTTCCGTTTTTAATTGTTCAGCAATGCCACAATGACGACGGCAAGTGTTGACGCGCCTTCCCACAGGCCCACAACCTTAGGTGTCCATTTTTTGCCGCGATGCGCGACCGACCACGGCATCCACCATGCCCTGGCAGCGAGCACCGCGAAGACCACAACGCTCCACCACGACGCGTACCCAACAGCCGATAGGGCTGCAGCAACCGCCGTAACGACGCAGTGGTAGACCACCGAGCCGACAAACCACACATGGTCACCGCGCTCACGAATCAACGTTTTCACGTAGGGAATCGTCCCCACAAAATACAACGCCACCAACGCCGTGATCGTCCACAGGCGCGCATCTAGGGTCGCCCCCACTACGCTGGACGCCAGCGGAACCATCACGCAACTCGCCAGCACCGTCGCCTCCCCGGACAGCAGCGACCGTGGCCTGCGCCGATACATCTCCCACACAGCAACCCCCACGAGCGGAGCAAACACCACGCCCCACAGCACCACAGCCGGGTGCATCGCCACGACGATTATCGACGCCGCGGCAGACACACCGCCGTAAGTGGCAAGGGGACGTCGAAAAGCGGCCTTACGCGGACCCCTCGCCTTCACCCACAGCCCTAGGGCGAAGAACGCAAAATAGCCGGTCATCCACGCAACGGCCAGCGGAAGATGAATCCACGACGGGCCAGCCAGACCCACGCCCAGCAGCAGCGGAACCGTCACCATTACCCACGCACCATGCTGGTCGGGAACCCAACCAGTGTTTTTGCGCTTCTTCCGAGGCTTCTTCTGAGTCTTGGGCGCTTCCGTCGTCATTGTCGCTCCTCACATCACATGAAAAACCGGCCAGAGTAGCGTGTTACCCGTAGCCGGTTTCAGTGTAGTCGCAGTAGCGTTAGGGCTGCCTTAGGTCCCCGCCGGAATCACACCCAACGCGATGGGGCGTCGCACACACATCAGGTACGCCACCATCATGATGACTTGGATGACAGGAAAGACCAGTAACAAGGCAAAATAGGTAAAGTTAGCAACACAATACACGACGGCGACGAGCAACCACAGGCCAATGGACTTCCCTGGATTATCCACAAACGCCTGCCAGCCACGAACAAACGCTTCCGCTATCGTGCTGCCAGGCTCAGCTGCTGCGAACGGGACGTACATGAGCAGCACCATAACGATCAGGCCGGGGATTACGAACATCACCAGCCCCACACCAACAATCACAGCCACAGACAACAGCGTGAAAAACGGGATGAGCAGGCCACGCAGGGCGAAAAACGACCCAATGGTGATCACCTCGCCCTGGCACTGTCGGTACGCATTACGCACGGAATTCAGCCAAAGAACCAGGGCCGCAGCCGCGCTAGCGCACAGCAGGAGGAAAAAGATCCAGGCAAAAGCCGAGCCAAGTATCGTGCCTTCTTGTATGCGGACGTCAAAAAAGTCCTCAGCAGCTACAACACCGAACATTGGAATCAGGGTGATGAAGGGAACCAGCGATAAAAACAGCACCGCTCCCATGGCCGCAGCCCACGGAATCCACTGCTGACCAACATGCCTTACCCCGATACTGATGGCATCAGCGACATTCAGTGTCGACGTTCCCGCTACTGCTGATTCCATGGTTGCCAACCGGTCCCAGGTTGACCTCCACCTTGATCGTTGCCGCCCTGCTGGCCACCGTAACCATAGCCCTGGTTCGGGGGTTGCTGGCCGCCTTGCTGCGGATTTCCACCAGGCTGCGGGTAGCCGGTCTGGCCATATCCTGTTTGACCATAGCCTGCTTGGCTATAACCTGGCTGGCTATATCCGCCCTGGGTACCACCAGTTGGGTCGTACCAAGGCTGTGTGCCAGGAGTTTGCGAACCAGGAGCACCCGGGCCATATCCACCTGCGTGTGTGTCCTGACTGCCCACGCCCTGTGGCAAGACGATGGGCATTTGTTTGCACATACGGTAGGCGACTGCAAGGACAATCATCTGAAGAGGTGCAGTCACTAGCGTGCCTAACACCAACGCGCCACCCAAGAGGTTGATGAGGTAACACACAACTACCAGCAGGATCGATTGTCCCATATTGTTCTTAAACGCCCTGAAACCGTCACCAAAAATCTCGCCAATACTGGCGTTAGGGTTGGCAAAGGCAGCAACCATCACGTACATCCACATGATGACCAAGACAATGGCCCCTAATCCGAACGTAAGCAGCGCCACTGGCAGAATGGCAATACCCATCACAATCTGCACGAGGAAGGGTTTGCCCAGACCTGAGATCCTAAAGAAATCGGTGGTTTTGATCACTTCGCCCTGGGTCATGCGGAGGGCATTGCGGTAGGAGTTCAGTGTGAAGATCACGAGCAGCACCATGCCCACGACCATGATGAGCATGAAAGCTATAGAGATCCCACCCAGGGCGAATGGGTTGAAGGCAGGCTCGGTGGTGGTGCTGTTGTAGCTGTCATAACTTGAGTATGAAGAGCTGGTTGTGGATTCCTCCATTGAGATGATCCACCCCACCAACGCGAAGTACATGATGACAAAAGGAACACCAAAGGCAATAGCAACGATCACCGAGGACAGCACCCACGGCACCCACTGCCTAGTGAAGTGATTCCATGCGATGCTCAGTGCATCCGACATGTTCAGCGTTTCGATGCCCATCTGACCAGACTGCTGCTGGCCAAACGACTGTTGCCCATAGGGCTGAGGATAAGGTTGAGGATTATTCACAGTCATATAACCTTAGACGCTAATTCGCTACGACAAGGTTACGCCCTGTCACCATGAGGTAGCCAACAACCAATGCGATGTTTGCTAGGGGAATCGTCACCAGGTTACCTATGCCCAATACCAGAGAACCTGCAAGGCCAATCAGACCAAGGAGCACAGCAAGGAGAATTGATTGCCCAATGTTGTTTTTGAACGCCGCGAACCCCTCAGAAAACGCCCTACCCACGGTAGAGTTATTAATAGCAGCCGCTAAAGGAACATACATCAGCGCAAACATGGCGATGATACCAGGGATGACGAATAGCAACATACCTATATAGATAATGATTCCACAGAGAATACTCACAATAAGCGGAGTCGCCAGACCTGAGAACTTGAAGAAATCCCCCACCGCGATGGTCTCGCCTTGGGTTACACGGAAGGCATTTCGATAGCTATTAATCGAGTAGACAAAAGCAACAGCCGCTATAAGGATGTAGAAGATCACCATTGCCACAACGCCCACACCGCTGGGTTCCGTCGTTTGCGTCGTGCTGAATGTCGTGGTCTCGGTCTTTGTCGTAGCCGTTGCCAAAACAATCACCATCATCACGGCGAAAAGCACAAAGATGGACGCCATCAGAGCAAGCATTGACAGCACCCACGGCACCCACTGGCGTGAGAAGTGCCACCATGCAACACTTATCGCATCTGAAGCATTTAGCGTTGGAAAACTTTGAGGGTTCATAAATTTTAACTTATAACACTATGACACTTTTTTACTAAAAATCAGCGATTCCCACAGCGCTCCCCAACCCTCTATTTAGGCAGTTTCAAAGCTAAAACAGCAGGTCAAAAACCGCGCTGCTTATATGGCCACACATCGCAATTAATTTGCTGCACAATAGCTATATTTATGGAGTGGGAACAGCAACCACTGTCAACGACCCCGGATCAACCTCTGTATACCCGGCATCACGGACTGGCACGGCATCGGCACGCACACACTGCTTGTCAAACTCCTCCGCAGAAATCTCACGAACCTGCAGGTCAAACCCGCGCTCAGCCCACTGCAACACCCACTCGGGCGGCATCGCCGCAGCCAGCAGCATCGCACCATGCCCCACCTGCGCCGCCGCCTTCCCCAACGTCATACCCAGGTCGCGCTGCGCAAACACTGTCGGCACGTCCAGCCGCAGCGGACCCGGGGCGTCGTCAGGCAGGTCCGTGCCACCGATCTGCAGCCGAGACACCAGCGGATGCGTATCGACGACCGCCGTGGGCACGCACGCACGTGCCTTCGCCGTCCCGCTTTCCACCGTCACCCCAGGCACATCATGCACATTATCCCAGGCGGTATTGCGAGCGCGGCGGGCGATCTTCCGAATCCGCGCACCATACCAGCTTTGCAGCGCCTCAGCGTAGGCTGTTTCACCGCCCGCACGGTCGTCTAAACAGCACGCCACCGTGGCCTTGGCGGCAGCCTCTAGCAGGTCCGTTTTCGCCGGTGGATTCACCTTGGGAATGTTCAGGATGATCGGCATGGACTGCACGGTTGACGGGTCATCCGGGTTTTCCCCGTCACGATCGTCTGCCATGCAGCGTTGCAGGCGCTCGTGGGCTTTCAGCAGCAACGTGGGATCCATCACTGCTCCAGGGGGACGCGGCGGAACGACCCATCGTCCAGGTCCGCCTCGTCAATCTCATCGCGGGAAATACCCAGGATGTATAGCACTTCGTCCAAGAAAGGATGGTTCACCGAGGCGTCCGCGACCTCCTGAAGCGCAGGCTTGGCGTTAAACGCGATACCCAGCCCCGCCGCAGAAAGCATGTCAATGTCATTGGCACCATCGCCCACGGCCACGGTCTGATGCAGCTGCATGCCGGAATCCTCAGCAAACTCCGTCAAAAACTCCGCCTTCGCCGCGCGGTCCACCACCTTGCCGATCACCCGGCCAGTGAGTTTCCCGTCCACAATTTCCAGCGTGTTGGCGCGAGTGTAATCCAATTCCAGCTCCTGGGACAATCCCTCTAGAACTTGGATAAAACCCCCAGACACCACGGCCGTCTTATACCCCATACGCTTCAACGTACGGATGGTGGTGCGTGCGCCGGGGGTCAGCTGAATAGCACTGGCAACCTGGTCAATAACGGATACGTCCAAGCCTTTCAATGTGGCGACACGCTCCCGCAGCGACTGCTCAAAATCCAGTTCGCCACGCATGGCACGTTCCGTCACCGCAGCTACCTCGGCTTCTTTGCCTGCGTAGGAGGCGAGCATTTCAATCACTTCACCGGTGATCAGCGTGGAATCGCAGTCAAAGCAGATCAGGCGCTTTGAGCGGCGCACCAGCCCCGCGCGCTCAATCGCAATATCCACCCCAATCTCACGGGTGAGTTCCGCCAGTGCTTTACGCAGCGCCACACCACCGCCCGGTTTGGGGTCAGCGACGGTAACTTTCAGTTCCAGGCCGGTCACTGGATAGTCGGCAATACCACGGATGGTGTCAATGTTGGCACCGTAGTCGGCCAGTGTTTGGCCGATACGGGAGATGTGTGAGGCAGTGACTGGGGCACCGAGAACAACCACCGCGTGCGTCGATAAGGGGCGTGCAAAGTGCAGGTCACCTTTAAGTTCCACAGTGACTTTCTGACCGTATGCTTTGAGAGTTTCGGTCAGCCCTTCGGTAAGGGTGTCAGCGCGGTCGGCATTGATGCCCACCAGGGCAGCTAGATTGAGTCGCCCCCTAAACAGTGACTGTTCCACGTCCAAAAGCTGGACGCGGTACGCGGATAACACGCGGAAGAATGCGCCGGAGACGCCTGGGCGGTCCGCACCCGCCACTGTGATCACCGCTGGGCTAAGGCCCGGGGTGAGGTTTACCGTAATGTCGTGCATAGTGTCGGTCGTTTCGGTCACGAGCGTCATTGTCTCACGATCATCACGGCAGATACGACATCACCCCCGGTCGGACCAACCAACCGGGGGTGATGTGTGCGTAGCAAGAGCAGGCAAACCCTTGTGGGCGAACCTAGTGCCTGCCGACGTGCGCCTCAGCGCGCATGCGCTCCACCATGTGCGGATAGTGCAGCTCGAAGGCGGGGCGCTCGGAACGGATACGCGGCAGCGACACGAAGTTGTGGCGCGGCGGCGGGCAGGATGTTGCCCATTCCAAGGAGTTGCCGTAGCCCCACGGATCGTCCACAGTGACGACCTCGCCGTAGCGCCAGGACTTGAAGATGTTCCAGATGAATGGGATCACAGACGCGCCCAGAATGAAGGCGGCGATAGTGGAAATCTGGTTGAACAGGGTGAACCCATCGGATTCAAGGTAGTCGGCATAACGACGCGGCATACCCATGTTACCCAGCCAGTGCTGGATCAGGAAGGTGCCGTGGAAGCCCAGGAAGGTCATCCAGAAGTGGATCTTGCCCAGGCGCTCGTCCAGCATACGGCCCGTCATCTTCGGGAACCAGAAGTACACGCCACCGTAGGAGGCGAACACGATGGTGCCAAACAGGGTGTAGTGGAAGTGAGCAACAATGAAGTAGGTGTCAGAGATGTGGAAGTCCAGCGGCGGGGAGGCCATCATGACGCCGGTCAGGCCACCGAACAGGAAGGACACCATGAAACCGAAGGCGAAAATCATGGGGGTTTCCCATGTGAGGTGTCCGCGCCACATCGTGCCAACCCAGTTGAAGAACTTCACGCCGGTGGGCACCGAAATCAGGAACGTCATGAAGGAGAAGAACGGCAGCAGGATAGCGCCGGTGACGAACATGTGGTGCGCCCACACTGCCATCGACAGCGTAGCGATGGACAGGGTTGCAAACACCAGGCCCGCGTAGCCGAACATCGGCTTACGGGAGAACACGGGGACAATCTCAGACACAATGCCGAAGAACGGCAGAGCCAGGACGTACACCTCGGGGTGCCCGAAGAACCAGAACAGGTGCTGCCACAGGACGGCACCGCCGTTGGCGGGGTCGTAAATGTGGCCGCCCAGCTTGCGGTCGTACAGCACTCCCAAAGCGGCGGCGGTGAGCATCGGGAAGATCAGCAGCGCCAAGATAGAGGTAACAAAGATGTTCCAGGTGAAGATCGGCAGGCGGAACATGGTCATGCCCGGCGCGCGCAGGCACAGGATGGTCGTGATCATGTTGATGGCGGAGACGATGGTACCGATACCACCGACACCCACGCCGAGAATCCACATGTCAGAGCCAACGCCTGGGGAGTGGATGGAGTCCGAGAGCGGCGAGTACATGGTCCAGCCGAAGTCAGCGGCACCACCAGGGGTGAAGAAGCCCGACAGCATCAAAATGCCGCCCACAGCGGTGAGCCAGAAGCCAAATGCGTTCAGTCGGGGGAAGGCAACGTCGGGTGCGCCGATCTGCAACGGCATGACATAGTTAGCAAAGCCCCACACCACGGGAGTGCCGTACAGCAGCAGCATCACGGTGCCGTGCATGGTAAATAGCTGGTTGAACTGCTCGTTGGACAGGTACTGCAAGCCGGGGCTGAACAGTTCGGCGCGGATGAGTAGCGCCATGAAGCCACCAAGGAAGAAGAAGCAGAAGGCCATAATGATGTACATCAGGCCCAGCATCTTATGGTCAGTTGTGGTGAGCATTTTCCAGGCCAGGCTACCCTTGCGGCCTGACCCGGTAGGTGCAGGCCGTGCAGGTGCGACCTCGTGGTCGCCCTTAGGCACTACAGCTGTCATAGGTTCCTCCTGACTACGCGATAACGCTGCACATGCACAAACACTGTGTGCGCAGAGTTACCCAAGTTTTATGCTGTATTGATGTTAGTGGAACCGTACTGCGTTTTTCCATCTTTACGGCAGGAAAGCCCACCTTCTACATTGTTGTTTTTTCGTAACGAATGCCCGTCACTAGCCGTTCTTGGGGGTGTTGTGCATGATTGAGCTTCATATTTCCTCCCTATCTGTGACAGGAAACACTTTCGAGGCTGGCACTGCAGGGGTGAGAAGATGATCATTCCACTAATCCCGCTCCCCCCACACGGGTTAAACCCAAGGTTGACCCCTGCGCGCCGTCGCTAGCATCCCTCCCCTGAAAAGCGCGAAGCGACAGGGCTCAGGGCACGAGATGTGCAGATGAAGATTCCAGGGTCACCCTAGTTGGCTACGTAAACGTGGCGGCGGTTAAGGTCGTTGCGCTCCGCAATATCAAGGAGCGCAGTAGCCATATCTGGGGCAGTAATCATCCACCCGCGAGGTACGGGCGCTGAGGCACTCAGGCGGTACCGATTTTTCGCTTTTCCAGGCCGAACGGGCTGAATTCGAGGTGCCCTTATTGCGGTCCACCTAGCATCACTTTCCCAGAGCACAATATCCATGCGCCGCATGTCGTCATAAGTAGCACCGAGAAAGTGCTGCAGTAAGGGCAGAACGATCCACAGCTTTAGCAGCCCTTGGTGCGCCCAGTGTTCAGCCACTTCAGACGAAATGACAACCAGCCGTTCAACACCGTGTTGCCCCATTGCCGTAAGAAGATTCTTAGTGCCAGCGGAGTACAGCTGCGTGGGAGTGTTAGCTGTTCCAACACCAACGGTGCTCACAACCGCGTCCACCCCTTCAAGCCAGGGAGTTAACGCATCAACATCAAGAATGTCTACTGCGGCCTTTGTTAGTCGCTCGTGGCTTATCTCCAGTTTTTCTGGAGTTCTAGCCACGGCAATCACATCATGACCACGTGATAGCGCTTGCTCAACAACCGAACGCCCGACAGTCCCCGTAGCGCCGGGTACAAGAATCTTCATCTGTATTTACTCCCCTAGAAGTCCCAGTCGTCGTCTTCGGTGGCTTCGGCTTTGCCGATCACATAGGAGGAACCGGAGCCGGAGAAGAAGTCATGGTTTTCATCAGAGCTGGGTGACAGCGCGGAGAGGATTGCCGGGGAGACCCGGGTGTCGTCGGCGGGGAAAAGCCCTTCGTAGCCAAGGTTGTTCAGAGCCTTGTTGGCGTTGTAGCGGAGGAAGCGTTTGACGTCTTCGGTCCACCCCAGCTCGTCGTAGAGGTCTTCGGTGTATTGGGTTTCGTTTTCGTAAAGGTCGTAGAGGAGCTCGAAGGTGTATTCCTTCATTTCCTCGCGCTCAGCCTCGGTGAGCGCTTCGAGCCCTTTTTGGTATTTGTAGCCGATGTAGTAGCCGTGGACGGCTTCGTCGCGGATGATCAGGCGGATCACATCGGCGGTGTTGGTGAGCTTCGCGTGGCTTGACCAGTGCATGGGCAGGTAGAAGCCCGAGTAGAAGAGGAAGGATTCGAGCAGCGTGGAGGCGACTTTGCGCTTGAGCGGGGCGTCGCCTTCGTAGTAGCTGAGGATGATCTCGGCTTTTTTCTGCAGGTTCTCGTTTTCTTCGGACCAGCGGAACGCGTCGTTGATCTCGGGCGTGGACGCGAGCGTCATAAATATAGAGGAGTAACTTTTCGCGTGCACGGATTCCATGAAGGCAATGTTGGTGAGCACGGCTTCTTCATGGGGTGTCAGGGCGTCGGGAATCAGCGACACCGCGCCGACGGTTCCCTGAATGGTGTCGAGCATGGTCAGCCCCGTGAAGACCCGCATGGTTGTTTCTTGTTCGAGGGCGTTGAGGGTGTTCCAGCTTTTGATGTCGTTGGACAGCGGCACTTTTTCGGGGAGCCAGAAGTTTCCGGTGAGTCGGTCCCAGACCTCAAGGTCTTTTTCGTCTGGAATGGTATTCCAGTTGATGGCGCTGATGGGGCTGTTGCGCGATTCGGGATGGCTTTCGCGATGCGCAGGGGTTGCAGCAGTGAGCTTTTTTGCCGTCACAGTCTTTGTCTCCTCGTGTGCAAAACATTCAATCCGCCACACTACCACCATTTTTTACCGTGATATTCAACACACCCCTCCGTCTACTGCCGCTGCTTCCCGCCATTCTCCTCGATGCTTATCGACGCCCCGCCTTCCGCAGCTATGTCCATAACCTAAACCTGTTACAAGCAGTTTATTTAGACGCTCATCACATTAATCACATAGGGATGCGTTCTGCGGATGAGCAACGTTCATTTTGTCAAGTAACGCAAGCCAAACCATACCGAAAAATACGACCAAAATGGCCTCCTACCAGCGAGTTAGGCAAGCATAAGTCGATTGATGGCATTGTAGACTCATGGCTATGAAACTCAGTGACACACTCGCAGAAGCGTTCAACAAGCAAGTAACCGCAGAACTTGAAGCCTCCCTGGTCTACCTCCAGCTCTCCTACATTCTCGACGACCTCGGCCTGGTGGGCATGCGCGACTGGATGAAAACCCAGTCTGAAGAGGAACTGACCCACGCACAGCAGTTCGCTGATCACATGCTGGACCGCGATGCCACTCCTCAGATTGGCACCATCAACTCCCCCGCTCTGAAGGTCACCAACGCCATCGAAGCTTTCGAAGCCTCCCTGGCTCACGAGCAGAAGATCTCCGGCATGATCCGCGACCTGGCTGCCACCGCCCAGAACGAGAGCGACTTTGACTCCCGCCCGCTTCTGGACACCTTCCTCCAAGAGCAGATCGAAGAAGAATCCACTGTCAAGGAAATTCTTGACCGTCTGCGCATGGTCGCAAACGATGGCTCCGGCCTGCTCCGCATGGACGCAGAACTCGGCGCACGCGAGGATTCCGACGACTAATTTGTCCCTCTTTATCTAATCCGATCTAACCCGGCTTATCAGCTTAAGCCGGGTTTTTGCCTATCCAGGCCAGTATCGCGTCCACAACATGCTGGATGGCGGCCGTATTCTCCACTACTATCCCCCACTCATCCGCCTCTAATGGTTCGAGTGCATTCAGTTGAGAATCCAACAAGAGCGGGGGCATGAAATGCCCGATACGCGCTTCCATTCGGCTCGCAATGAGTGCGCGCGGCGCAACAAGATGAATAAACACCACATCCCCCTGCGCACGGCGCAGAATATCGCGATAGCTGCGTTTGAGCGCAGAGCAAGCCACCACAGAACTACCCGCTGCATCCATCCACCGCACCAAGGATTCGAGCCACGGCACACGGTCCGCATCGGTCAGCGGCACACATGCAGCCATTTTGGTTATGTTAGTTTCCGGGTGAAGATCATCCGCGTCTACAGCTGCTAGATCTAAATACGCGCCCAACCGCGCCGCAACAGCACTTTTCCCGCTGCCCGATACCCCCATGACCACATAATGCACTGGTTTCATGCCACCCTTTCTCGGCACGACACATACCTATTTTAAATGATATACATCACACTTTTTACTAGGTGTGATCTTTTTTAGGACACTCGCTACGCCAGAGCTTCAGAAAAGCTGCAGGTCAACGACGTGGGCACCCCCACTTTTCCATAACTACTGTTCAAGGTTGCGACACTTTCCTTACACAATACTGAGAATTAGGGTAAAGATATGCTAGAAATAGCAGTGAGCACTTCCAACCGTACATCTGGATCGCAAGGAACTACAGTGACCTACACTCCGACTTCCCCCACCCCGCTTCTCGACCCAGTCCTGAAGGAACTCGGCACCGAGATCATCAGCGGGAAAATTCCCGCAGGGCAACGTTTCACCCTGCAGGACCTGTGTACCCGGTTTGGAATCTCACGCACCGTTGCCCGCGAAGTAATGCGAGCCCTTGAACAACTTAACCTTGTTCACGCTTCCCGACGCGTTGGCATCACAGTGCTGGAGAAGAAAGACTGGGCTGTATTCGATAAATCCGTCATCGCGTGGCGCCTAGAGACGCCCCAAGAACGCGATCTCCAGCTCCATTCACTCACCCAACTACGCATAGCCGTCGAACCCATCGCAGCCCGCGCAGCCGCCAACAACGCCAACCCTGAGGAACGCACACGGCTCGTGGAACTCTCCACCCTGATTTGCGACCTCGGCCGCAGCGGCATGGGCAACTCCCCCGACTTCCTCAACGCCGATATCGAATTCCACACCCTCATCTTGACCTCATCTCGCAATGAGATGTTCGCGTCCCTCGCCTCCACCGTGGCAACGGTGCTGACCGGACGCGCGCAATTGGGACTGCAACCCAACCATCCCTCCGACGAAGCACTCGACCACCACGAACGCCTCGCAGCCGCCATCGCTTCTGGCGAGGGCCTCGCCGCCGAGGACTATGCTCGCATGCTTGTCAGTGAAGCCCGCGAAAGCCTCGCAGTACTCACTCCCGCCTCCTAGAGTCGACCAATAGTGCTGGCTCACCACAATCGACAACGTGGTGAGCCAGCACTATACATTTTCCAGCCGCACCCCAGCCCCCCCCCAAAAAAACCTACAATGTGCAGCTGACGCAGCCTTCTACTTCAGTTCCCTCCAGGGCGGTTTGCCGGAGGCGGATGTAGTAGATGGTTTTGATGCCTTTGCGCCAGGCGTAGATTTGAGCGCGGTTGATGTCGCGAGTGGTGGCGGTGTCTTTGAAGAACAGGGTGAGGGATAGTCCCTGGTCGACGTAGCGGGTGGCCACGGCGTAGGTGTCAATGATTTTCTCGTACCCGATGTCGTAGGCATCTTGGTAATAGTCGAGATTGTCGTTGGTCATGTAGGGAGCCGGGTAGTAGACGCGCCCGATTTTGCCTTCCTTGCGGATTTCTATCCGGGAGGCGATGGGGTGGATAGATGAGGTCGAATTGTTGATGTAAGAGATCGACCCGGTTGGTGGCACCGCCTGGAGGTAGCGGTTAAACATGCCGTGTTTGGCCACCTTTTCTTTGAGTTCTGCCCATTCTTCTGCGGTGGGCGTGTGGATGCTGGACCGCGCGAAGATTTCTTTGACCTTATCGGTGCGGGGCACGAACTCGGCGGGGTCGTAGCGGTCAAAGAATGTCCCATTGGCATAGTCGGAGTCTTCGAATCCTTCGAAAACAGCGCCGCGTTCCTGGGCGATTGCGCAGGATGCTTTGATGCATTCGTACATGACGGCTGCAAAGTAGGCGTTGGTGAAGTCGAGTCCTTCTTCTGATCCGTAGTGGATGTGTTCGCGCCCGAAGAATCCGTGCAGGTTCATTTGGCCGAGCCCGATGGCGTGCGCGGCGTCGTTACCCTTGCGGATGGAGGGCACGGAGTCGAGCGAGGTTTGTTCGGATACGGCGGTGAGCCCGCGGATGGAGGTTTCGATGGTGCGGGAGAAGTCTGGGGAGTCAACGGCTTTGGCAATGTTGAGGGAGCCGAGGTTGCAGGAGATGTCTTCACCGACTTTGGCGTAGGTGAGGTCCGCGTTGAATTCCGAGGGGGTGGAGATTTGCAGGATCTCGGAGCAGAGGTTGGAGTGGGTGATGCGGCCTGCGATGGGGTTGGCTTTGTTCACCGTGTCTTCAAACATGATGTAGGGGTAGCCGGATTCAAATTGGATCTCGGCGAGGGTTTGGAAGAATTGGCGCGCGTTGATTTTGGTTTTGCGGATGCGGTCGTCTTCCACCATCTCGTTGTAGTGTTCGGTGACGGAGATGTCGGCGAAGGGTTTGCCGTAGACGCGTTCGACATCGTAGGGGGAGAACAGGTACATGTCGTCGTTGCGTTTGGCCAGTTCGAAGGTGATGTCGGGGATGACCACGCCCAACGACAGGGTTTTGATGCGGATTTTTTCGTCCGCGTTTTCGCGCTTGGTGTCCAGGAACTTCATGATGTCCGGGTGGCAGGCGTGCAGGTACACTGCGCCAGCGCCTTGGCGTGCGCCGAGTTGGTTGGCGTAAGAGAAAGAGTCCTCCAGGAGCTTCATGATCGGGATGATGCCAGAGGACTGGTTCTCAATGCCTTTAATCGGGGCACCCTCCTCGCGGATGTTGCTGAGCAACAGTGCCACGCCGCCGCCGTTTTTGGATAACTGTAGGCTGTCGTGGATTCCGCGCGCAATGGACTCCATGTTGTCCTCGATGCGCAGCAGGAAGCAGGAAACCGGCTTGCCGCCGCGAACTCGCCCGGCGTTGAGGAACGTGGGTGTGGCGGGCTGGAAAACCCCAGCCATGATCAAGTCGATCATGGTTTCCGCGTGGCGAATATTACTACTGTAGGCCAGCGCGTTCAGGACAACACGATCCTCGAAGCGCTCCAGCCAGCGGGTTCCGTTCAGGGTTTTCATTGCGTATTGGCTGTAGAACTTGTACGCTCCGAGGAAAGTCGGGAACCGGAACTTCTTGTCATATGCGCGCTTGAACAGTTCTTTGGTAACGCGGAAGTCGAACTTGCGGACGACCTTCTCGTCCCACATGCCCTCGTCGACCATGTAGTCGATCTTCTCCTTCAGAGTGTGGAAGAAGACAGTGTTGGGGTTCACCACCTCCAAGAAGTAGGCGTGCGCCGCTTCCTTGTCCTTGTCCAGTTGGATTCGGCCGTCATCGCCGAATAAATTCAACTGCGCGTTTAAACCACGATAGGTTTCGTTTTTCATAGCAATCCTTTGCTTTCCATGTTTTTGACGTGGTTAAACACGTCGCGTGCTGTGTAGAACATTAAGCTGTTTCGGCCCTCGTTCAACAACTCCCACTGCTCGTTTGGTAGCTCAATGACCGGGTCGGGGTCCATGAAGTCTTTGCGGCCCCACAGACGTACTTGAGCGACTTCTCTACCTTCAATGATTATGCGGTAGTCGTTGGTTCCGGCATAAAGAATCCCATCTGGGCCAGGAATTTTAGCCAAAACAAACCAGCCACAAAGACTCGTTTCGCCAAGGCCAGCTTGAATTATGTGGTCGGGGTAAAACCATCCTCCGCCGGTGGTTCGCACGGCTACAGGCGCACCTTCTTTAGGTGTTTCATTGTCAAAGAACCATCGTCCGCGGAGTTCGGTAAATACTTTCTCTCCTAGCACTCTAAAGACGTAAGGATCGAAAGTAACACGATACCTCTTGCTGTCTAGGACTCTCTTTTTCCTTTCAACCTCTTTAGACAGCGCCCCGACCAACGTGAACTTAGGCATTATCAGCCCTAAACATATCCTCGTTGTTCACGGCAAACGACAGGGCATCTTCGGCCATGTTGAACTCATAGCGATTGCCTAAGTAGTCCACCAGCCAGAAGGAATCATCGGGATAGGTGATGTTCGGAGACCGGTCGGACATAAACAGGTTTCGGCCTTCACGAGGCGGCATACCTAATTCAGCTATTACCTGTCCGCGGTGGACGATCCACCAATGTCCTGTGGTGTCGTACAGGTACCCGTCTAATTCAGTCCACAGATCATACGACTCCGAAAAGTTGACCGCCTTATACTTTCTATCGAAGGATAGAAAGTGATTTCCTAGGTCTTGCTTCGGAAAGAAAACCCCGTGATCTGAGTGGATGAAATGAACCCTCCAGTACGGCTTCTTTATGGTACGACCCTGCCAGCGGCCTTTACCTTGATTTCTGTAGAAACCCTTTTGGATATTGGCTGCTCCTGGGATTATATTTACTCTTGCTCCAATCATGCTCACCACCTCGCCTCCCTTACTGAAAACAACTTCTGAACTGCGGTCAGCTCTTTT
>ERZ773046.325-NODE-325-length-32509-cov-3.441795_pt1 | contig 32509 bp, 28 predicted proteins | sample MGYA00580634_ERZ773046 | MGnify/ENA primary metagenome ERZ773046 (study PRJEB29015, sample SAMEA2738127) | human oral metagenome | biome: human oral; feature: human-associated habitat; material: saliva | place: China | collected 2159 ... | reverse complement strand
CCACGACCCCTTGACCCCCAGTCAAGTGCGCTACCAAACTGCGCCACAGCCCGTTTGATCACCTAAATTTTGGCGACTCGGATAGTCTAGCCCAAGTCCTACCGAAAATTCCAATTGAGTACGGCGACCCCCGTCACATTCAGTTGTGGTTTCCACTCATGCCTGCTGGCAGAAGTGAAATAACCGCCTCCAAGACCCCCTCAATATCAAGATCCGAGGTGTCAACCAGCTCAATTCCAGGGCCCGGATGCGTAAATTCGCTGACAGTTGAATCAGCGGCGTCACGATCAACAATCTGAGAACGAACCTTCTCGAGACTTTCAGGGCTATCATCACCGAATAACTCCTTAGCTCTCCTCTTCATCCGCGCAAGCGGTGAAGCAACAAGCAAAACTCTCAAATCGGCCTCAGGGTATACAACAGTGGTGATATCGCGTCCTTCCGCAACCATTCCACTTCCGTTTGCAGAAGCTTCGGCCATGCGTTGACGCTGATGCTCGACCATCCAGGCGCGAACCAAAAGGTTCGTGGAAATCTTAGGGACGGCCTCGGAAACGGTGGAGGATCGGATTAACGAAGTAACCTCCCGGTTTCCAACAAAGAAATGAGGATCATCAGGATTCGAATCGGCGTGAAGATCGAGAGAAGGAAGCAAGGCAGCAACGGCATCGTGATCATCTAAATCAACGCCAGACTCTAAGGCAATAAGAGTCAATGATCGATACATCGCCCCGGTATCGAGGTAGCCAATGCCCAGGCGACGAGCAAGCAACTTGGCAATCGTGGATTTACCAGAACCTGCAGGCCCATCAATTGCAATCGTCAAGCCGTGAGGGGAATGAACATCAGACACTATTAATCTCCACTTCCGGTATTCCACCCGCGTTCCTGCAGCTGGCAAATGGTCGAAGCAACGATTGATGGATCGAGACTGAGACGGGCGACGCCCATTTGAGCGCCGGCAGAGTGTTCAAGGGCGAAGTCTTCAATATTCACACCGATCTCACCGAGATCAGCGAAAAGTCGACCCAGTGAGCCAGCAGTATCAGGAACAAACACATCGAGAACGACGTAGCGGGTTGGCGCTCCACCGTGTTTACCCGGAATCCGCGCGACTCCCCTATTGCCCTGATCCATCACACGATAGACAGCTCCGACGCTCCCGCCTTCAAGAGGGCCTTCCTGCGCGGCGGCTTCCAGGTGCGAAATCAGATCATCGAGATCGCCACGAATATCCTTCAACACCTTGACAACGGGAGCAGCATTACCCGCCAAAATAGCAGTCCACAAACGAGGATCGGAGGCGGCAATTCGAGTTGTATCGCGCAGGCCCTGACCTGAAAGTGAAAGCGCTGAAACGGGAGCATCAGCGAGCCGGGCAGCAAGCATTGACGAGACCAACTGAGGTACGTGCGAAATTAGCGCAACGGATTGATCATGCGTCGACGCGTCCATTTCGATCGGAAATGCGCCCACATCCCCCGCAAGCGAACGAATCCGCATCACTGCATCAGGAGATGAAGTCGGGCTAGGAACAATCACCCATGGCCTGCCGTAGAAAAGATCTGCGTCTGCCGCTCCTGCGCCACTACGCTCGCGACCTGCCATCGGATGAGAACCCACGTAGCGGCTCGTGATATCGAGGCCGCGGCGCTCTGCTTCCTCGACAACTCCCTCAAGGACAGCCAACTTTACGGAAGCAACGTCGCTGACGACGGCCTCGGGATATCGAATCAAGGCATCCACAACACAGATATCAGCAACGTCAGGAGGCGTTGACACAATGACCAACGACGGCGAGCAGTGATCATCCGGACCGATCAGAGTTCCAGCGCCCAAATCCTGCGCTAAGCGTCCAGCCGTTGGTGAGGAATCACGAAGAAAAACCTCGACTCCCCCACTACGAAGTGCAAGTGCAAGAGAGGTGCCCAAAAGACCCGTTCCGATAATCAGAACGGGGCCTCGGGTTGTACTCACGAGTGATGGCACAGGACTCACAAACCAACTGCGTCATAGAGAGCAGCAAGCTGCGGGCCCTTAACGCGACGCATTGTTCCGGGTTGTAGGTGTTCCAGGCGAATAGGCCCAAACTTTGTACGAACAAGCTCGCGAACTGGGTAGCCCACCTCATCCATCAGACGGCGGACAAGGCGGTTACGTCCTTCATGGACGACGATTTCAACAGTGGTGATATCACCGTAAGTTTCCATGGTGCGGAAAGAATCAACCGCAATCGGACCATCTTCCAATTCGACGCCTTCGAGCAGACGACGGCGGACACCCGGCTTAACTTCGCCGTGAACACGCGCGATATAGGTCTTAGGAATCTCGTAGGAGGGGTGGGTCAGTCGGTTCGCAAGCTCACCATCATTCGTCAGTAAAAGCAGCCCAGATGTATCGATATCCAAGCGGCCCACGTGATACAGACGCTCAGGGTAATCAGCAACAAGATCCGCTAGCGTTGGACGCCCCTCCGGGTCTGACATGGTCGAAACCATACCAACAGGCTTATTGACAGCCATGACGATCGGGCGGTTCTCTTCCAGAATAATCCGCTTTCCATCGACATGGATTGCTTGACGCCTGGGGTCAACACGCATACCTTGACCGCGAACCACCTTGCCGTCAACTGAAACACGGCCTTGGGCAATAAGCTCTTCTGCTGCCCGTCGAGAAGCTACCCCCGCACGTGAGAGTACCTTTTGCAGGCGAATGCCGTCTTCACTATAGGAATCGTTTCTCACAGTGTCTCCTCAAGTTCGTCCAGCTCGTCCGAAGCCGGAAGGTAGGGGGCTAATGGTGCCAATTCGTCAAGGGAATTCATTCCCATTCGTTCAAGAAATACTTGGGTCGTCCCATACAAACGAGCCCCCGAAGAAGATTGGCCAACTTCCTCAATGAGTTCACGTGCACTCAAGGTCCGAACCACTGCATCAACATTCACGCCGCGAATTTGAGAGATCCTCGCACGCGAGATCGGTTGACGATAGGCAATAACCGCAAGTGTTTCCAGAGCAGCTTGTGACAGTTTAGATTGTCCTGATCCAACAATAAACTGGGACACAAGCGACTCCCAGCGAGGAGCGGAATAAATCCGCCATCCTCCGCCAAGACGCCGAAGTTCAAATCCGTGTTCACGGCCACCAGATTGTCCAGTGTATTGCGCGGAAAGTGCCTCAAGCACGTGCTCGACATCTTCAGCTGACACATTGAGAACACCAGCAAGCTGTTGAGCAGTAACTGGCTGATCGACAACCATCAATATTGCTTCGATGGGAGCGAAGAGAAGTTGAGTCTCAGCAAGATCAAGTGCATCGCTCATACGTCCTCCTCCCATTCATCGACCTTTGGGTCATTTCCATTCCATACGAGTTCCAGTGTTGAAAGAGCCTCTTCCTGCTGGAACTCAATAGCTCGGCGCCTGTACAACTCTAAGATAGCGAGGAAACGCGAGACAACAACAGCCGTATCACGCGCGTCCGAGATGAGCTCAGAAAAGGTTGCATGGCCATGAGCGCTTAGGTATGCGATCACGACCTTTGCTTCCTGAGCGACCGGGACTGCAGCTGAATGGAGGTGCGTCACTTCGACAGTCGGTGGCTGGGCGCTGAGCGCGTCGGCGCATGCACGAGCAAGATCCTCAGCGCCAACTTCCCATCGAAGTTCCGGAAGAAGCCGAGTGAATTGAGGTTCAAGCGCAACACTGCGCGGGATTAAACCCACATAGGCCTCAAGCCGTTGAGCGATCTCCCCCGCCGCTAGCTTGAATGCCCGATATTGAAGCAGACGGCTAAAGAGCAGGTCACGTGCTTCAAGGTCTTCGCTACTGAGTGAGGATTCCTCTTCATAATCAGGAAGCAAACGCGCTGCCTTCATATCCAATAGAGTCGCTGCTACGACAAGGAATTCACTGGTCCGTGAAAGATCAGGAAAGGCATGCATATGTGCAATGAACTCATCGGTCACTTCGGCGAGGGCAACCTGAGTGATATCGAGCTTCTTCCGAGAGATCAATTGGAGCAGAAGGTCAAAAGGACCTTCGAAGACTTCAAGCGAGACTTGAAAATCATCAAGTGCCGCTTGAGTCCCGTCATATTCAGGCGACATCTCCACGCGCGATGATCTCTCTGGCCAAACGTCGGTAGGAACGCGCGCCCGGGTGGTTCGGCGCGTAGCTGGTAATTGGCACTGTCGCGACTGAAGCATCGGGGAACTTCACAGTACGCGCAATCCGTGTTGTGAAAACAAGGTCACCGAAGGCCTCGTCAAGTCGCTCCAAAACCTCACGCGAGTGCAAGGTGCGGGTATCAACCATCGTCGCCAGGATTCCATCGATCTTCAGGCGCGGATTAATGCGGTCGCGCACTGTTTCAATGGTTTCGACCAGCAATGCGACACCGCGAAGAGCAAAAAACTCCGCTTCCATAGGAACAATGACACCGTGCGCCGCGGTTAAGGCATTGACGGTGAGCAGTCCAAGCGAAGGCTGGCAGTCAATCAAAATGACGTCGTAGTCATCGACGACTGGTCGAAGAACACGCGAGAGCGCTGATTCACGCGCGACCTCGTTAACCAGCTGAACTTCGGCAGCCGAAAGATCGATATTCGCAGGCACGATATCGAGACCGGGAATTGAGGTGTGGCACAGGGCCTGATGAATATCTTCCTTCGGATTCATCAGGAGGTTATAGATTGTGTGTTCCAACTCCAGGGTATTGATGCCCAGGCCAACAGATGCGGCGCCTTGAGGATCAAAGTCAACAATGAGAACACGACGTCCATATTCAGCGAGCGATGCTGCAAGATTGATGGTTGTCGTTGTCTTTCCAACCCCACCTTTTTGATTACACATCGCAATAATGCGTGCGGGTCCATGCCCGGTCAGTGGTGCCGGGACGGGGAAATCATTTTCTTCGTTGGCAGGAAGATCCCCGGTAAGCGTTGGCTGAGATGGATTCGTCACGTTCCCCATCTTAGTGCATTGCTCCACACAATTCCGCCCTACCCTCGCTGAAGTTGTGCGCTCGCTTGTCCTATTGGGACTGCGAGGCCGAGGTTGTGAGATCGCTTGGATCGAGCTGCGCGCGCGGATGGGCAGTTCGGTACATTTCCTTAAGGGTCGCAATCGTCACCTTGGTATAGATTTGCGTCGTCGAGACAGAGGAATGCCCAAGCAATTCTTGTACGTCTCGGATATTCGCTCCGCCTTCTAATAAATGTGTGGCAAAGGAATGTCGCAAGGTATGTGGAGAGACGGGCACCTCAAGCTGCGCGAGCGTTGCAGCGCGTTGAATGATGTCCCAAGCGGACTGACGTGAAAGTGCGCCTCCCCTATTGTTGAGGAAGACGTTCGGGCAGCCTTTCCCTTTTGAAGAAAAGAAGGGACGCGCACGCACAAGATAGGCTTCAAGAGCCTGTTTTGCCATAGACCCCAAGGGAACAAGTCGTTCCTTACGTCCCTTTCCAAACAGGCGAATGATCGGAAGTTCTTCATTAAGGTCGAGGTCATCAATCGCCATTGAAACGGCTTCGCTCACGCGGGCACCCGTTGCGTAGAGGGTTTCAAGCAGGGCTCGATCACGAAGTGAACGCGGATCATCCCCGGTACCCGCCGCCTCGAGCAAGGCTTCAACTTGCTTGACTGTTAGAGCTTTCGGAAGGTGCTCAGCAACTTGAGGAACACGAACTTGGGCGCTGGGATCCTGCGCACTGTGGCCTTCTCGAAGTGCGTATTTGTGGAAGGAACGAATTGCCGCTAATGCGCGCGCCACGGAGGACGGTGCTGCAGCATGTCCGTCCTTTGCCTCATTGAGTGACGCAAGAAAGTCTTCAATCGAACTCTCAGTGATCTGATCGCAATCTTCAATGCCGTGCGCTTCTTGGAAAGCACAATATTTTCGTACGTCGCGTCGGTAGTTGGAGACAGTATGCGGGGATGCACCCTTCTCTACACTCAGGAAAATGAGCCATTCTTCCTGAACACGCTCCATTTGTTTAGCCACGGGGTCATTGTATTTGCGCCCAACTGATTTGCCGCATATTCGCTGTTCGAGCGCGGCGAGCGGCTACACTTAACCCTGCAGGGAAGCCATCTTACCGATTGCCAGGAGGTCCAATCGTGCCCGCGTCTTGGAATGAGCTCGATAGCCGCGCTATTTCCACCGCTAAAATTCTTGCCGCTGATGCAGTTGAACGTGTCGGAAATGGACACCCGGGAGCAGCGATTTCTCTTGCTCCTGCGGCGTATGCGCTCTACCAGCGTCACCTTCACCTTGACCCGTCAGACCCGCACTGGTTGGGCCGCGATCGTTTCATTCTTTCATCGGGCCACTCTTCACTGACTCAATATCTCCAGCTCTATCTTGCGGGAATGGGCGTCGAACTTGAGGACCTGAAAGCCCTGCGTACCGAAGGCGCACTCACTCCCGGACACCCCGAGTTTGGGCATACCCCGGGAGTTGAGCTCACAACGGGACCGTTGGGAACCGGCCTTGCTTCTGCCGTTGGTTTCGCAATGGCGGAGCGTTTTACCCACGGTCTTCTCGATCCCGACACTCCTCATGGTCAGTCGATTTTTGATCATTGTGTTTATGTCATTGCCGGTGACGGCTGTCTTCAAGAGGGCGTTTCCGCGGAAGCTTCGTCCCTTGCGGGAACACAAAAGCTCGGCAATCTCATTGTTTTATGGGACGATAACCGCATTTCGATCGAAGGCGACACCGATATCGCATTCAGCGAGGATGTTCTCAAGCGCTACGAGTCCTACGGCTGGCACATTCAACGTGTGGACTGGTTGAGTGAGGATGGCTCCTACGTCGAAGACGTTCAGGCCTTGGACGAGGCTTTGGCAGCCGCGCGTGAGAACACTGAACAACCGTCAATCATTGCGCTTCGGACGATTATCGGATGGCCCACTCCCGAAAAATCTAATACCGGGGGAATCCACGGTGCCAAGCTCGGTGAAGAGGCACTTCGCGGTTTAAAGAGTGCATTGGGAGCCGATCCGGATGCTCACTTTGCCGTAGATGAAGAGGCCGTTGCGCATTCACGCAGGCAATTTGCTCAGCGTGCACAGACACTGCGCGCCCAATGGGATCAGCGTTTCGAAGAGTGGAAGGAAGCAAATCCGCAGCGAGCGGCTCTTCTTGAGCGCCTTCTGCAGGGTGAACTTCCGGAAGACTGGGAGAAGGCGCTCCCCGAATTCCCGGCGGGAAAGGCAATCGCAACCCGCTCGGCCTCGGGAAAGGTACTGAACGCTATCGCACCGGTGCTTCCTGAACTTTGGGGTGGCTCCGCTGACCTCGGTGGGTCAAATAACACCTTCCTCAATGGATTCACGTCATTCCTCCCGGAAGGAACCTACTCGCGTTCCTTTGAAGCTGATCCATACGGCCGTAACCTCCACTTTGGTATTCGCGAATTTGCAATGGCCTGCGCGATGAACGGTATCGCAGCTGATGGTCTCACCCGCGTGTATGGTGGTACTTTCTTCGTGTTCTCGGACTTCATGCGCGGCGCGGTTCGCCTTGCCGCTCTTATGGACCTTCCCGTCACCTATGTTTGGACGCATGATTCAATCGGTGTTGGCGAAGACGGACCTACACACCAGCCAATCGAACATCTTGCTTCCTACCGCGCGATTCCGAATCTCGCAGTGATTCGTCCTGCGGATGCTGCTGAGACCGTCCAGGCATGGAAGAACATTCTCGAGCAGCATCATCCTGCAGCTTTGGTCTTAAGCCGACAGAATCTTCCTAATCCCGCCCGTGGCGAAGGAAACGAGCTTGCTGATGCTCAAGGTGTTGCCCGCGGTGCCTACATTCTTGCCGATTGTGAAGACACTCCCGAGGTTATTTTCATGGCCACGGGTTCAGAGGTAGCGCCTACTTTGGAGGCTCATCGCCTGCTGAAGGCTGAGGGAATTGCTTCGCGCGTTGTCTCGGTTCCGTGCCTTGAGTGGTTTGAGAGCCAGGACGAGGCCTACCGTGAGTCGGTCCTCCCCTCGGCGGTCCGCGCCCGTGTGGCTGTCGAGGCCGGGATTGCGCTTCCTTGGTACCGCTGGGTTGGCGAGGCCGGACGGATCGTCTCCCTTGAACACTTTGGCGAGTCTGTGGACGGTGCCCGGCTCTTTGAGAAGTACGGATTCACGCCTGAGAACATTGCAGCACGGGCCCGCGAAAGTATCGCTGCCGCTCACTGAGTACGCCATCCTACTGATTGGGAAAAAGGATCCCCAGTAGGTGACCTAAATACGGCGCAAGAACACTGGCTGCCCAGATCATCGTAATGATGACGTAGGGTAGCTAGTGTTCCTTTGTAATAGCAATAAATTCGCGGATAAATGCTGTCGGAAAGTAATAGCCAGTTGTCTTCGAACCGATACCGTCACCCTTAAGTCCAACTTTTGAAGCATAGAGTGCTGTGCGGAAGACATGGTAGTCAGAGGTGACGAAGGCGCAGCGGTATGTTCCTAACCCTTGCGCATCCAAAAGATGCTTGGCGAAGAGAAGGTTCTCCAGGGTTGTTGTCGAGTGATCTTCAAGAAGAATTGAATCCTGCGGGACACCACGTGCAGTTAAATAGCGGGACATGGCTTCAGCTTCGGAAATGACCTCATCACTCCCCTGCCCACCCGAGGGAACAAGGATCGCATGCGAGCCCTGCGCTTTCCAAAGCTCCACAGCTTGATCGATTCGCCCTCTGAGCAGAGGTGTCGGCTCCTCTCCCCTAAGTCCAGCACCATGAATGATGATGAAGTCATATATCTTTTTCTTTGGAGTAGCTAGATAGATAAATGAATACAGCAGGAATGCTATAAATGCTGTGAATATTGCAAATGTTATTAAGTACATTCAGTCCTCGCAATTCTTCACTTGTCTACTTATAAGTTGTAAAATACAATTTGCCGTCTTCATATTCCGCTAGGAAAACATCCCTATGCAATTTAATCCCACGTTTAATAATTAGAATCATCACAATGAACCCTATAAACAGTTTAAGACTTATCAGTGTAAATATATGCATATAATATCCTTTCGTAATTGCAAAATCACTTTGTTATTCTTGTCATTATATAATGCACAATCGATTATTTCTATTATCAATTTAAGGTTTATGATATCATATAAATCAAATGATTGGAGGCAAATAAATTGGATACAAAAAAATCACCTTTAAAAAGACTACTATTTTTATTTCTACCATTTATATTTTTGTTTGTATATGACATATTGGCATCTTTAGTATCCGTTGTTATAGAAAGAGGACTAACATTATTTTCAGTTAGCGATAAATTTCTGAGTTCAAGCGCGAGCTTTATGGATGCATCCATAGCTTTCGTATTATCTATCATATGCTACATATTTTATCGCACAGTTTTTACCAAAAGAGAGCCCGAAGTTCGTATATCTAAACCAACTGGAGTAATATATGCTATAATCCTCGGCTTCGGTGCGGGTGGAATATCGAGCCTTTGGTTAAACGGCGTGTACATTATTGCTGATTATTCACCTTTTCTCGCAAAGCAAGTCAAAGGATTTGATTCGCTATATAGCGATATGGAGAAAGGCCCGTATATATGGCTATTCCTTGCGATTGTTGTAGTAGGACCGATAATCGAGGAAATACTTTTCCGCGGAATCATCTTTAGCAGCTTTGAGAATGCAACGAGAAGTTCATGGTTTCCTGTAATCATAACCGGTGTTATGTTCGGTATATGGCACGGAAGCTTTATACAGGGTGTGTATACGGCAATCTTTGGCATGATCCTAGCTTACTTCATGAAGAAGTGCAGATCGCTGGTGTTTGTTGCATTTGCACACGGCATTAACAATCTGAGCGGAACATTGCCACCTTCACTCGATACTGACTTTACTAACACACTTCTAAATGTTACATCGTACGTATGCATTCTACCAACACTTGCGATCTTATATCATCTGCATCGGAAGAGTAAGAAAATCACTAATTAGTATGATACATTTAGAGATTTATTATCACTTATACATGGTGTAAAGCAATTTAAAAATCACTTATTTATAAGAAAAAAGCGTTTGCCGAAGTTCATGGCAAACGCTTTTATTGGTTGTAATATTTGTTAAACTAAGGCCTTACATATACTTTCTTTTTACTCCATATACGAAGCCGAGTGATACAAGTGTACCAATTCCTAGAATCGTGAAGAATACCACATGATTTGCATCACCAGTCTTAGGTGTGCGCTTAACCTTCTTAGGAGGATTCTTAGGGTTTGGCTTTGGCTTTTCAGCATTGGTAATAACAGTCTTGCCATCCTGGTCAATCTCACCATAGGTTACTTTATAAGTACTACCATTAATGGTAATTTCACCATTTGACTCTCCAACTTCAAGAACCTTATATTCGTTATTATTCGCTGCACCGGCATCCTTTACGAGGAGATTCTCAAATCTTGTTGTCCAGTTATTAGCGGCATTTAATGTAACGACTGTCCCCAGCGGAGCTCCATTTTTGTATAGCTGGACCTTAACTTCGCTAGCTTTCTTACCTACCCAATCCTTTTTAACCTCTATGGTCATCTCTTCTGGCGCAACATTATTGGAGATTGTCTGTTTTGAATCACCAGTAGCCTCTGTAACTATTTCATATGCAACCTTTATCGTCTGTGTTCCAAAATTTGCTTTCGACTCATTCTGAACCCAGTTTCCATTGCTGTCCATTTCACGAACAACATAAATGAAAGGATTATTAGTATCCTGAGCATCATTCACCATGTTGAACTTTATTAAGTCAACGAAGCTATGTTTCCAGTTATTTGCATCATTAAGAACAACCTGATCAATTTGCTGATAATCAGTAGACCCGCTTTCCATCAGCTGTTTAATCTTTGCTTCGGATAGCTGGCTAGCAGTCCAGCCAGTTGTATCTATAGGATTACCATTTGCATCCTTCAGCACCACGCCGTCAATGACACTCTTAGTAACTCTGAACAAACCAACTGTTACAGATGTTACATGATCATTATTATCAGTTTCCCACTTCTTTGTGACTTCTAGTTTTATCTTGTCGTAGTTAATTGGAGATGTTCCAAAATCAACTTCACCATTAGATCCAATTCCACCACCACGAGGTGCTTTATTTCCTGTAACTACAACCTTTGCGGATGTTCTAGCTGCTGCCTTACCCTGATCTGACATAATGGACTTCAAACTGATGTTATCAGTTATTCCATTTAACGTACCTCTATCAACAGGAGGGTTAACTGTATTAGGGTATCTATCACTTCCGTTAGATGCGCCTAGATATGAATTATCAATCTTTCCATCTTCATACCAGTGAACAAGCCAATTATCTAATCCATTATTAGATAGTATTAGAGTCTGTGTAGCTGGGTCATTCTTTGAAATGGATGCAACATCATCTCCAGCTGCAGTTGTATCATTGTTATTTGCACCAGTACCTGCTGTGTTGTCAAAGAACGAAGCGCCATTAGTAATTGCCGTCTTTGCACTTCCTGTTGGGCAAAGCCACATTCCGCCACCAAGCTTTGTAGCTGTATTTCCAGTCACCATAGTCTTACCCATCTGAAGCCTATATGGTACAGCGGCAACATATACTCCACCACCCTGCTTTCCAGCAGTATTGTTGGTGATATTAGCGCCATTTATAGTAACTTCCTGTGAAGCAACGTAGATACCACCACCTACGCCGTTCTCTGCATAAGGGTCATTATTTACCTTGTGACCAGTTAGAACCGCATGGTTACCAGTGATAGTACCGTTGTTTATCGTTACCTTAGTAGGGAAAAATCTTCTCCAAGTGCTCTCTGGGTATGAACCACGGTCGTTAGAAAGAAGATAGTCATTAATTCCTATTCCACCGCCAAATGGTGCCTTGTTTCCAGAAATAGTTCCACCTTCCATTGTAAGCTGACCCGCTCCATTAACAGCTATACCGCCACCAAGCGAGTTAGCAGTATTGTTAGAGATGGTACCCCCATTCATTGTCATCTTACCGGTCGAAAAGATATACGCTGAATTTGACCAGTTAAGGTCACGCGTACTTGCTGTACTGAAGCTTCCAACGAGCACTCCGCCAAAATCAGCACTATTGCCAGTGATGGTACCCCCATTCATTACCATAGTTGAGCTTCCCTTGATTCCCTCAACAGTTACGGCAGCATTATTTCCAGAGCTTCCATCTGGTGTAAGAGTGTTATTAGAGATATCACCACCGTTCATAGTGAATGAAGCACCCTCTGTAACCTTGACAACAGCAACAAACTGGTTGGACATCTTATTGTCGTGAATCGAGCCACCGTTCATAGTGAACGAGGCATTTGTCCCTCTCACTTTAACTATGCCAACAAATCCTGAATCAGTTTTTACATTCTTGATTTCTCCGCTGTTCATCGTGAGTTTACCAGCATTATCGATGATGGCAGAGCTATAATTTGTGCCAAGCTGATTTCCATCTAGCTTAACATCCTGCCATGTCAAAGACCCACCTTCCGCAATCTTTACAGCTATTCCAGTGTTCTTCTTAGTGATTGTTACAGCACCCTTCAAAGTGATGTCCTTACCTGCTGGCACATTAATAGTTGTGCTTAAATCCATATCTCTAGTAAGAACAATTTCAGTAGCCCCTGTAGCATTGTTAATTGCCTGCTGAATCTCTGCAGCACTGCTCGCATTAACAGTTGCTGCGTTAGCTTCTAAACCAAACATTATGAATGCTGAAATTAAGGTTACCAGTGTCACCAAGATAGGTGTAAGAGATTTTCTAATACTCATTTCAAACCCTTTACTTTCATGAATAAAAAATAACCTATTCCAGTATGTCAAAATTTACATACTTGTTCACACATTATACACGATATTACCAAGCATTTGTGCAATTATCGAGATTTTATCATATATTATAATATCTTAATTTATTTAGATAGAAAAATGGACCTGAGCACCATGCTCAAGCCCATTTTATTAACCATTAATACCTTCTAAGGTTTAGAGAAGGTTAAAATTCGTGCAACTAGTGCTCCTATTAACGGTCTCTTCTTCTCTTGCGAATTAGCATCAGAATTGCTGCTTCAAATGCTGCAAAGATAGCAAATCCTGCATATACATAAACCTCAAAGCTATCTCCTGTCTTAGGACCGAAAACGGATCTTCGTGGAGTCTTTCCTGCATGATTACGTGCATTATGTCCTCCTGACCTTCCTGAGTTTGCACCAGAGGTTGGTCTAGAATTCGCATCCTTAGGATTAGTTCCATTTGAAGCTTCAACAGCATCTGAATATCCATCGCCATCATCATCCGTATCTGTGATGTCTGGATCACCGTCACCATCTGTATCCCTTAGTACTGTGATTTCAACAGTCTTGGTAATCTTAGAACCATCTGGATTCGTAATGACTACTGGAATCTCAAACTTGCGTTTTTCTTCCGTACTACCCCAATCAGTTACATTTGGCGTGCCACTAATTGTCTTAGTTCCTGAATCATAAGTTACACCGTTTGGTAGTTTGCTGCTGTCTACAGTTACAGTTGCGTTATTATTTCCTGGTGTTACTACAATATTAGTAATTGCGGTCTTATCATTCACTGACTGCGTTCCATTAGTGATCGTTGGCTGCGCAATAGGTGTAATCGTAGCAGCTGGTCGAGAATTCGCATTCTTAGGATCTGAGCCCTTTGCCGTCTCTACCGTATCTGGAACGCCATCGCCATCGTCATCCGTATCTGTGATGTCAGGATCACCATCGCCATCTGTATCCCTTAGTACTGTGATTTCAACAGTCTTGGTAATCTTAGAACCATCTGGATTCGTTACTACAACAGGAATTTCAAACTTGCGCTTTTCTTCTGTACTACCCCAATCAGTAACATTTGGTGTGCCACTGATAGTCTTAGTTGCTGGGTTGTAAGTTACGCCGTTTGGTAACTTGCTACTGTCTACAGTTACAGTTGCGTTGTTATTTCCAGGTGTAACTACAATATTAGTAATTGCGGTTTTATCATTTACAGACTGCGTACCATTCGTGATAGTAGTTGGCGCCACAGGAGTTACAACAGCAGCTGGTCTAGAATTCGCATTCTTAGGATCTGAGCCCTTTGCCGTCTCTACCGTATCTGGTACGCCATCTCCGTCATCGTCTGTATCTGTGATATCTGGGTCACCGTCACCATCTGTATCCCTTAGTACTGTAATCTCTACAGTTTTGGTGATTTTAGTTCCATCTGGATTCGTAACAACTACAGGAATCTCGAACTTACGCTTTTCTTCTGTACTACCCCAATCTGTTACATTTGGTGTACCACTAATGGTTTTAGTTCCTGGATCGTAAGTCACAACACCATTTGGTAGCTTACTATTATCTACTGTAACTACAGACGCTGCATTTCCAGGTGTTACTACAATATTTGTAATTGCAGTCTTATCATTAACCGTCTGTGTCCCATTTGTGATAGTAGTTGGAGCAACAGGTGTCACAACAGCCGCTGGAATAGAGCTTGCACTCTTAGGATCAGAACCTTGTGTCTTTTCTGCGAGATCGGTATATCCATCACCGTCATCATCTGGGTCTGTTATATCTGGATCACCATCTCCGTCTGTATCTCTTAGAACAGTTATTTCTACGATTCTAGTAATCGATGAACCATCTGAGTTTGTAACGACTATAGGAATTTCGTACTTGCGCTTTTCTTCATTGCTACCCCAGTTAGTCACATTAGGTGTTCCAGTTATTGAGAGAGTTCCTGGATTATATGTAACTCCCGGTGGAAGTTTTGCACTATCAACATATTCAGTCGAGTCAATATCTATCGTTCCAATGGTTATATCATTAATAGCATGTCTATCAACAACAGTCTGTACTGGATTAATAATATTTAACGGGTCTGCTGGAGTAATCGTACCTGCTGGTATAGAGTGACTGTTCTTTGGATCAGATCCTTTTGTCGTCTCCTCTGTATCAGAGTATCCATCTCCATCATCATCCGTATCAGTGATATCTGGATCACCATCTCCATCTGTATCTCTAAGTACAGTGATTTCTACTGTCTTTGTAATCTTAGAGCCGTCTGGATTCTTAACTACAACAGGAATTTCAAACTTACGCTTTTCTTCTGTACTACCCCAATTTGTTACATTTGGTGTACCACTTATTGTCTTTGTACCTGCATCATAAGTTACTCCGCTTGGTAGCTTGCTGTTATCAACGGTAACAGTTGCGCCAGAAGCCACCGGTGTTACAACTATATTCGTAATTGCTGTTTTATCATTAACCGTCTGAATCGGATTTGTAACTGTAGTCTGAGCAATCGGTGTTATCATACCTGCCGGTACTGACTTTGAATTCTTTGGATCAGATCCCTTAGCTGTTTCTTCAGAATCTAGGTATCCATCTCCATCATCATCAAGATCAGTAACATCTGGTATACCATCCTTATCGGTATCCCTCTGAACTGTGATTTTAAATGTCTTTGTAGAAGTATTTCCAGCGGAATCCTTAGCCTCTACCGTAACTGTGATTTCACGAGATTCCTCATTACCATGCCAGTCAGTAACTTTAGGAGTCCCGCTTATTTTTCCATTCGAATACTGAACTCCAGTCGGTAAATCTTTAACCGTAACAGTAGCAGTAGAATCATCAGTTGTAACAGTAATCTCTGTGATTGGCTGTCCCTCGATAACTGTCTGGTCTCCAATGTTATCAATTACTGGAGCCTTGTTATCCTTCCATACAGCAAAGACTTCTTTGGCTTCAGTAATATTCTTTAGAATATCCGCATCCGCCTCAGTAGCACCAGCCGTTGCAGCCCATCCCATAAACTTATAACCATCTCGGGTAGGCTCTTCTGGCTGAGTTGCTTTTCCGTTTACTGCTGATACAACCTTGTCTGCATTCGTACCATCTGCCCATTTTCCGCCGTTAGTATCAAATGTGACTTTGATAGCACCAACATTTACCTTAGTACTCGAAACCATAGGATTCTTTCCATCCGGTGAGTAAGCTACAAGTATGACTTTATCACCGTCTGCAAAAGTTCCGGCTGGAACGTTTATACTAAATTTTCCATCTTTCAAATCAGAAAACGGTATTGTAGTCTCTGCCTTCGCCGTCTCGTGAGTGTAATCTGTATCATCAGCGACGTATTTATAGGCTTTTACAATAACGTTACCCGCATCAGTGTTAGTAGCGGTTAGCTTCTTAGTTTCATCTGCAGGGTTATTATAAATTGTCTTTGGAACAGTTCCCTTGATTGTCTCTGCTCTATTTGCTTCGATGTTCGTCGTTGTAACATTTGGCTTAACTACCAGATACGAATTAGCCTTTGTCGGATCAGTCTTATCTGTTAGGTATTCCTGACCATCAGGAACTCCATCACCGTCAGTATCAACGTTATACTTATCAGAACCTATTTCGTCTTCTACAAAGTCAAATAGACCGTCCTTATCAGTGTCAAGAACCTCTAGGAATGCGTTAGTATACGAGTGCTGAATTCTCTTGTTAGGCTTCCCACCGTCAGGCTTTCTAATTCCGTGAAATACAGGTGTTGAATCAACAAAATCAGCTGTGAGCCATGACTCAAAGTTGAGCTGCTGATTATTAGCAGTGATATAATCATTGAGAGCCTTTGCGAAATCCTGATTTGTAACGTTTGACTTAAGCTTATACTCAATTGTATATGATCTTCTCTGTCCTAGTACACCGTAGAAAACTTGCGAATCAAGTGTACTCCTAACCTGTGTAACCTTACTCCAGTCACCGCCAACTATACTGAGTGACGGTGTGTCTTTTGTAGAAATTACACCGTTTCCGTTAGGGTCTACAGTTAGCTTAATAGGATTAGACGCTGTGATTGTACCAGTTGATGTGGAAACACCAAGTCTAACCTCATTAGTATCGATATACTTGAGCAGTTCTTTTGGAACCACCTCATTGATATATAGGACCCATCCGCTATTTGCCTGTAGGAAGTTCTGATCAGGCTTGAAAGAAACTGTCGACTTTATAACCTTGTTCTTGGCATCGTAGCTTACAAGCTTGCCGGTATTGCCACCTGAAAAATTTCCATCCTTCGACTGTGTACCATCAGTTGTAAGAAGATTCAGTCCAGTTCCTAGGTAGTCATCATTACCAGCACCGGAATTGCTTGGAAGCGCAGGAACATTAGGGTTATTCTTGAGAATGAACCCATTGTCATTTCCACCCTTATCCGCTTTACCATCTGCCCTTACCCAAGTGGTTGTAAAATCAATTTTCTTTGAATCAAGCCCTAGGCTCGTAAGTGTAGCACCATTCTTGAGCTTGATAATAACGTCTGTGTTAGTAACGACACCGATTAAACCTGATTGGAAAGTTTGATTATTGATAGGCACCTTCCAAAGTGCTCCATCTGCTTCTTTTTCAAACTGAACTCCGTTAACCTCAATTGACTGAATCTGCTTGTAGAAATCATCGTCAAAGAAGTTAATTAGGAATCTACCGTTATACGGTCCTTTATCTGTATCTCCCCAGCTACTAGCGAGTTTTGCCCACTTAGTAACTGTTAGATGGATACCAGAGGCATCCTCCTTGGCGAAATCGGTTCTAGCGTAGTCCAAAACTCCATCTGTCTCTCCAGCTAATGTGTAGTTGACTGAATTGTTCAGCGATCTCGGCTGACCACCTTCAGCCCTTACTGTAACTGGTGATATAAGCATGGTAAAACCAAGCATGCAAGATAGCGCTATAGACGATGCTCTTCTAGCTGCTTCTCCCCGCTTCCCAGTCTTCGATGTTCGTCTTGTCTCTACATTGCTGTTGTCAAAAATGCCAAAACAATTCATCTTGTTCCTCCGAAAATTATCTCTAGTTAACATACTCTTGATATATTACCATAGATATGCTATTAAATGTTGCTTTTTTTAGACAAAATAGGTATTGTATTTTAAACGACTCAATTGCACCAGTTTAAAACGAAACATATTTTGTCTAAATGCTTACTTTTTAGGGATTAATACCCCTATTGTCATTCCTATTATCTCCCCGATAGACATTCCCATAACCATTCCAAATCCAGATCTTTCAAACAGAATGCCTGCTAACAGACCTACGGAAATACCGATAATCATCCCACTGGCCATATGGTCACCTTTATATTTTTTCGTCATAACCCTTCTAACAATGGTAAATATCATAATAGAGATGCATAGCACCGTTAAAATTATAGTATATTTACCAATTACCAAATAACTACCATCACTCACAAGTTCACCCCCTTCGCCGTTATTCATTCTCTTTATTAAAAGTTAAAATATTTCTTATTCCCCATAAATAAAACACTACTGCCGAACTACCAGTCAGATATGGGCTCATAGTTGATCCACTACCATTTAGATAGTGAATCAGTTCAATTAATCCAGCAGTTGCTAAAGATATCTGCAATACTATCATAAATACTTTAAAAATTTTTTTCATTTTACATGCCACCCATTTGAGAATCCTATAATTTCTAAACTTTTAAATTATAATTAACAATTTCATACGTAATTAGACCTATTTTATCTAAATTATAACCCGAAAATAGTTTCTTCAAAACCATTTATCCAATTATTAGCTTCTTTAGCTTCATATTGTTATATCTATTTCCAATATAACAAATAAAAAGGAGCCTCTTTGCCTCGGAAAACAAACTGGTAAGAAACTCCTTTTAGATAATTCTATTTATTTAATTTATAAAGCGATATTTAAGCAATTACTGCTCAAGAGCCTGATCAACGTCGGCGATTATATCGTCGATATCCTCGATACCTACTGACATTCTCACTAGATCCTGAGAGATTCCAGCCGCTGCTAGCTCCTCATCGTTCATCTGTCTATGCGTGGTCGATGCAGGATGAAGCACACAAGTTCTTGAATCAGCTACGTGTGTAACTATTGCTGCGAGCTTTAGCGAATCCATGAACTTAATTGCTGCCTCTCTACCGCCTTTTACTCCAAATGCGATAACTCCGCAAGATCCGTTAGGAAGATACTTCTCCGCGAGCTCGTGCTGGCTATCATTTTCTAGTCCTGAGAACGAAACCCAGGAAACCTTAGGATGATTTTCGAGATGCTTAGCGAGAGCAAGCGCATTCTGGAAATGTCTTTCCATTCTCAGATGTAGCGTCTCAAGTCCAATTCCCAGATAGAAGGCATTTTGAGGTGAAGGAATAGATCCGAGGTCACGCATAAGATTAGTCGTCATCTTTACAATGTATGCGGCCTTGCCAAAGCTCTCTGTATAAACAGTGCCGTGATATGTCTCGTCAGGAGTTGTAAGTCCCGGGAACCTGTCGCTGTGCTTAGTCCAGTCGAAGTTACCTGAATCTACAACTGCTCCACCGACTGAATTAGCGGTACCATTCATATATTTTGTAGTTGAGTGTGTGACGATATCAACGCCCCACTCGAAAGGTTTGCAGAAAATTGGCGTAGGGAATGTATTATCTACGATTAGCGGTACACCATGCTTATGTGCAGCATTAGCAAACTTTTCAATATCTAGCACACTCAGCGAAGGATTTGATAAAGTCTCACCGAATACAAGTTTTGTGTTAGGCTGGAACTTCTTCTCTAACTCCTCAGGTGATATATCTGGTTCAACAAACGTAGACTCTATCCCCATCTGCTTCATGGTGTGTGCGATAAGATTGTATGTCCCACCATATATAGCAGAGCTAGAAATAATGTGATCACCCGCACTTGCAATATTCATCATAGCATAGAAGTTTGCAGCCTGACCAGATGATGTAAGTATAGCTGCAACACCACCCTCTAGCTGGCAAATCTTGTTTGCTACTGCATCATTAGTTGGGTTAGAAAGTCTAGTATAAAAATATCCAGACTCTTTTAAGTCGAATAGATTTCCCATCTGCTCTGATGATTCGTACTTAAAAGTAGTGGACTGAACTATTGGAACTACTCTTGGTTCTCCGTTCTTTGGCTCGTAGCCACCCTGCACGCATACCGTGCTAGTTTTGTAATTTGTCATATAAAAGTCCCTCCTTTTTGTATCTAATTAACTATATAGTGTTTATTCGTGAATTGCAAGTTACACGCATACCGTTAATTAAATGATACTTATTACTTAACCGAACCGAACAAGTCATTAAGTGCCTCCGCCATTGTCGGATGTGTAAATATCTGGTTAGCGAGCACTGTGTATGGCTGCTTTGCAATCATTGCTGTAACTACAATATTGATAACTTCGTGAGACTCCTCTCCAAAAAGCACTGCTCCAAGTATTTGATCAGTATCAGCATCAACGACAGCCTTGTAGATCCCCGCCTGATTTCCAAGTATCTTGGCCTTTGGAATAGCCGTTACGGGCAATTTCGAGACTCTTACGTTATAACCTTTTTCCCTTGCATCTTTTTCACCGAGACCAACTTTAGAGAATGTAGGATGTAGAAATGCTGAGAAAGCTATTCCCTGGCGCTCTTTTCGCGAGTAGCTTCCATCCCCGTCTAAATAGCTTTTCACAATGCGGTAATCATCGAGGGAAACGTAAGTGAACTGAGGCCCGCCGTTAATATCTCCCATTGCGAAGATATGTGGCTTGTTAGTCTGCAGGTGATCATTTACATTTATAAATCCACGCTCTGAAACCTGAACTCCAGCATTCTCTACATGCAGGTCCTCGATATTAGCTCTTCTGCCAGTAGCAACTAGTAGAGCATCTGCCCTGAGCTCTTTGCTGTCACCATTTTCAGTATATGAAATCAATACTTTTTCATCACTCTGCTCAACATGATTAATTTCTGAATTGAATAGAATATCAACACCTAGTGACTTATATGATTCATATACTACTTCTGCTACATCATCATCTTCTCTTGGAAGTAGTCTGTCCCCATTATCAATAATCGTTACTTTAGTTCCAAACTTTGCATATGTTGCTGCAAACTCTAGCCCTATAAATCCGCTCCCTAAAATAGCTAGCGTTTCAGGGAATTCCTCGAGGTTCATCAGCGTTTCGCTAGTATGAATGCGGTTACCTACTTCCAGTCCTTTTACGTCAGGAATAAACGGCCTAGTTCCAGTATTGATAAAAATCTTTTCAGCAAATATCTCATATGAATCAGAGCCGTTATCAACTACGATTGTGTGGTCGTCTTTAAACGAGGCTGTTCCATCAAGAACTTCTACGTTTTCATTGCTTTCAACCTTGTCGTAATTTGCTTTATTCAGCTTCGCTATAAGGTTTTTCTTACCTACTACAGAATCTTTATAGTAGGCTTTATTATCTGCATTGCTATAAGCCTTCCTATCTGCACAAGTTGCGAGGAACTTAGATGGGATGCACCCCACGTTTATGCAAGTTCCACCATACATATTTGATGATTTCTCAACGAGAACAGTCTTCTCACCTTTATTTCCAAGGTAATTAGCCAGCGTCTTTCCAGCTTTTCCGAACCCAATTATTATGTTATCTACTTTTCTATTCATTTTTTTATGCTCCTTATTGTAATTTTAAATTGCGTGCTATTTATTCAAACAATATCATATTGCATATAGCATAATATGTTGAATTGTAGAAGTTTTTAGTTATTGAAATATATAATTTATTTCTTAAAAATATCCTTCTTTTTTAAACCATTCTTCTTAGCCTTTGGAATCCAGTACATTCTATTAGCTTGATACTTCCACATAAACCTTGGCCAATTAGGATTAATATAAAGTTCTTCACCAGTGCCCCGTCTATTAATATTTATGGCAAAAGCTTCTAAAGCATTCCCTAAATTTTTAGTCGGTCCATGCCCAAGTGGTACTTTTTTTAAAAAAGGCAGCATTTCACCGGCTCCGCAGCCTATTCCTTGCCCCCATACAAAACCATTATCACAACACCAAAGTTTCATCTGCTGAATGGCAATATGATTCTGTTTGCCTTCATAAAAGCCATTATTCATAATTACGTATATAATGAGCTTATTATTTCTATGATTTTCACTTATTCTTTCCATAAGATATAGGATATGAGACGGAATACTATCAACGTATAGAGGAAAGGCAAAAACGAGCATATCTGCTTTAACGATTTCATCAATATATTTATCTACGGATTTATAATTCTCCACATGAGCAATATTCACTTCATTTTTTTCTTGTATGAATGGTAATAACAACTCTACAAGAAGTCCCGAGTTACTCTTACCATGTCTTGGACTACCATTAACAATTGTGAGTTTCATATGACACCCCCTTTCTCAAAGCCTCCTCTTCATTTTCGCAGAAATTAATCTTTAATCTATTTGCATCAAAGTTAATTGCATTGGCCTCTACTAGCTTTGTAGCGATTTCTTTTTCTTTATTTGAGATATCACTTCCATAAAAACATACAATAAGATTGAATCTATTATGGTAGCGCTGTTTATGATGTGTTTCATTTTGTTTTATTTTGAAAAAAGGAAGTAAATAAGGAATGCTTCGATCCATTACATTTTTTACAAATGGACTATATCCTCCGTAGAAGCAGCGACTTATGACAATGACATTTTCTGCCGCCCCAAATAACGCCCCCATATTTTGATAGTCATCATTTATCACACATTTGCCAGGTGTCTTTATCCAGCATCCGAAGCAGCCCATACAATTTCTGATTGAGTTATTATTTGAAATGACCTTTATATCGTCATTCCCTCCTATAAATTTTTCAACTTCAATTCTGTTTAAATCATGAATTAGTAGATTCATCTTGTATCTCCTATATTTCTCTGATGATACGTAATATTATACTCCCTCACAATCCACTCTTTATGATGTGCGTTTATTCTTTTTGAAAAACTATTACCTATATCAAGGTATGAATTGTTATAATACCACTATATGCTTTTTATTATATTTTAGAGGGGAAAAAGACTTCATATGGGCTTTTTAATTGTATTTCTTGGCTTTTTTATTATTCTGATTCTATCTTTTATTGCCACTATTTATATATACATTAGATTCGCCTTTGCTGTTAAATCTGATACAGAAGTTCCTGCTTGGATTTATAAGATCGGTCAATCTTTCAAATCTAGAAGCTACATTACTTTTGATAACGTTACTGACTCCACGGCATTCAAAGAAGCGACACTATTTATTGTTAGGCTCATTTTTATAAATCTTCTTTTTATAGCCGTAGCTTATCACAATACTCACAGCCTAACATTCGCCGCATACAAGTGTATAAAGGCACAGTTTGCCCTTGTGCTCGTAACTACTTTTATTCAAAAAATTATTAAATTAATTTCCATAACGAGAGCTAAGTTAGATAATCCTGTTTACTCATATGCTTCGACGAATGCAGTAATTGCTTCGATATTTTTTACATCCTTTATCTTAATGCTCTGCACGTCCATGGCAGGCGTCCCTGTAAAGCCGCTTAACGTACAGCTTGATAATACCAATGTGATTATCGGCGAGACGACAGCAGCCGACCTAATCTCCTCGGGATTCACTTTCAAAGATGCTTCCCCAAATGATATAGTTGTAAATCAACGTAACGATCACTTTTATTATGGCAAGCTCGTTGAGATTACTAAAGATGGTAAGTCTTACGGTAACATGTTTCTCACTCCGGAAAGCGGTGATAAAGACAAGCTCAGGAACTGTATAGTTACATTTTACAGAATAGAAGCTGATAACGAACAAATATCAAAGATAAAAATACACAACACAAAGCTAGGAAATCTTAGCTACAATGACTTTAAGAAGCGGAAGATGATTAATATCTTCTCGCTGAACCCACTCGACTACAAAGAAGATACGTATGATAATTCCTTTAATCTAAAACTCGGAACTGATGAATACTTAATCTGGAAAGCGTACTGGATTACCGCTGATTTTAACGATGATAAATCACCTTACAGATATAGTATAGGAGCGCACCACATAAAATGGGAGTAAGCACTGCGCTTACTCCCATTTACATATTTTCTAACAAACTTATTTCCTTTTGTAAAATATTTTTTTCTTTCAAAATAGCTATGAGTTCTTCTCGCTGCTGTTCAGACATATATTTTTTTACTTGATTGCTTTGCGAAGAACTATAGCACTGCCTGATAGCAATCTTAATGTGGGACAACGTAAGTTTATCTCTTTTCTTCTCTAATACTTTTATGAAAACATCCCATACAAATGCTTCTTCATATATCCAAAAGAACGATGCTACAGCCTGCAGTACCTTGGGATGTTTTTGTGTCTCAAGCAAATATCTAACGTATTTTTTACTTTCTTCTTCGAAATGATTAATTTTGTCTTCTGTAATTATATCTGAGTCAGCCTTATATAAATGACTTAAATGAATATATCGTGCACAAAAGCTTTGGAGCGTATATACATTGTTCCATATAGTATCAATATCGGTCTCTTTTTTTATTGCTGATATATACCTATCTGTATTGGTAATAAACCAATCCTTTATCTGTTTTGTATCTTTAGTACCAAGCTCTTTGCATGCAGCTCTCATAAAATGACTTGAGGCTTTTTTACGTGCTTTCTCATCATTGCTTTCCAAGTTGCATAGTTCATTATCCATTGTCTCAATCGTATATTTCATATCAATTCCTCGTGATACTTAAAATTTGTGTCTTACACAGTCTACCATATAACAAGAATATTCTGGATATAATTTAAGCTCCATTTCCGGTCTCAGCTGCTTGTTCTTTATGCGGGATATCATCTCTTCAAAATCTCGCTTATCTTCCTCCCAGCTTTCGATAGTCTCTTGCTTTTCCTTCTCACTATCATATTCTGTATCTACTATAGCATCAGCGATTGCACCCTCAAGATATTTTCGATTCTTTTCTTCAAGCCTTGTAAACCTATCTCTTTTACCACTTATCCACAGCACATAATACAAGTGTTCCCAATCAACTGTATAGTATTCGTTATCCACTTCTTCAGTGCAGTATCTTAGGAATCTATCATATTCTTCTAGCGCATAATATGCATCAAATACCTGATATTCCATAATGTCATCAGTATTCAAATCATAATTATCGTCAGATCCTATTTTTATATTTTCTAGATATGAAATTGCAGTGGTTTTATTACTGAGAGCCACATCACAGTATGCTATACAAAGCTTTAGCCACATTCTATCTGGGTACACCGTAATTAGTTTCTCAAATATCTTTTTCGCCTCTTGATATTCTCCAAGCGCATAAAGTGATGCCCCATAGTTAATATTAGATTCATAACTATCCTCGAGCTCTCTTGCATGCTTAAAAAACTCATTACTACGTTCGATATTCTTTTTCTCTTTAGAGAAATCATAATCAGGAAAATAATAAAGTCCGAGGGCTTTATATGTCTCTACATATGGGGATTTCAAATCCTTCGCTTTTGTCAAATAATCTAACGCTCTTCTTGAGTAATCCTCAATGAAAGCAATGTTGGTATAAATCCTCGCAACTTGCTTATCGTCTACCTCATTTGAAAATCTATCTAGAAAATCCTCCAGCAATTTAATATATTCGGTGTCACCTTCTCTGAGTTCTAATTTGACAGAAGCCAATGTGCATATTGCATCTACATCAGAGGGATGGTCCTTTAATTTAGAGAGTAGATATTCTTTCATCTGTTCGAGATAGTCTTTTGATCTTTCAAAATCTTCTAAAAAAGATTCTTTATATCGATTTTCATATTCTGCTTTTAACTGTATCCAGTGCGCTCTTATATCCTTCATCATGTGTGTCAATCCTAAAGTTTTCTACTGTAAAAACATAAGTCTATCTATAGATATAAGTTAATTCTATCAAAAAAGCTGGGTGCGATATACCCAGCTTCCATTTAAATTTTTATCCTTTTAATGTAAATAGATTAATCTTTATCTCTACTTCACATTCTTTCTGCGATTATATCCAATAGCGCTTAGAGCTAGTCCCGAAGACAGAAGTAATAGTGCATACTGTGCAAAGCTTCCTTCATCCCCTGTTTTTGGAGATTTAGACTTTACCACAACGCTTGGCTTCTTTGCCCCTGGCTTTGGTGTTGTACCTGGAGTTGTTGGCATAGGCGTAGGTGTTGGTGTTGGCGTTGGTGCTGGCGTAGGTGTAGTCTGAGCGTTATCCGTTACAGTTATCTTCCCTCCAGCAGCGACTACAGTCTCGCCCTGTGCGATTGTTCCAAGCTCCACTGTTCCATCTGCCTTTACTGTAAATGTAAAGTCTGTCACCGCTAGGAATCCTGCTGGTGCAGCCTCCTCGTGGAATCTATATGTTCCAGGCTCTAGCTGGATCTTGCGGCTTGTTACTCCGCTTGTCCACTCGCTAACCTTCTGTGTGCCTTTGTAGATCTCAATCTGGGCTCCTGCAAGTTCAGTACCGCCAAGTTTCACCTTACTAAACTCAACTTCCTTGGTTGTCGGTGTTGGAGTTGGTGTATTAGGCTGAAAATGGCCACTTAATAAATTCTGATAGCTATTATCTTTTGCTCTATAAATATCAAGTTTCGTTCCAGCAGGAATTGTCGTTGTGCTGTTAACTAAATCGTTAAATGCATTTTTCTCATTTTCAGTGAAATTGTTACCACTTGTATCTCTTGCTGGCATATTGAAAGTATCAGTATAGTACCAAACAGCATACTGTGTTATCTGTCTAAACTGTCCATCTGTCAGTCCATATCTTTCTTTTATTCCCGATTTGTTGTTAGGATAGCCATCGTAAATTACCCTTACTAATCCGTTATAAAGATTTTCTCCAGTAACTCTTTCAGTATCAGCAAGTTCTTCAAAATTTGCAGCTGTTCCAAGTTCCTTTGTATATAAAGTTTTTCTAGGTGAAAATGCGCTATCTGGAAATGATCGATGATCATTAAAGCAGTACGCAACATCACCTTTAGCATTTGATCCATCCGGTCTAACGTAGATTGGGTTTTTAAGGTGGTCACTAGCCGGATATTCTCCCGATTTTGTGTACGCCTGATATATATCTTCAGCATGTACTTCCGTAAATGGACTAGAAAAAATTGGAATCAATACAATAGATACCATCAGCACTATTGCTATTATAGGATTCCTCAACTTATTGATTATTCTATTCATTACAGTCCTCCTCTTGGTCTTGTTATTTAGGCGGATTATATAATGGAATCTATAAAATTTCAACAATTTTTTATTAATTTTAGAATGGTTGTCTAATAATAATTCTACAGATTATTCTTTTTTTCGATTCTAAGTCTTTCTGCTGGTTTTGGAATTTTACTAAATGCTGTTTTGCTACTAACCTTAACAAGGCTACTTAAAGCAGTCATGAGTTCTGTTCTTTTTTCTTTTGGCAGCTTAACCAGACCTTTTATAATAATTCCTGTATTCTTGAAAAGACTATCGCTAAACTCATAAAACGTCTCAGCTTCCGTCTCCTCAATCATTGAAAATACAGTTGATACAATCGATAGCCTCGTTTCATCGTCAATCTTTTCTAGCCACGAACCAAGCGCTACATCAACAAAGATTCCGAATTCATCTAGCTCTGCCTCGACAAAACTATCCTTTTTTACTTTCCATGTCATAGCGTCATGCTGATATAGACCAAATGCATCGCTCTCGACAACTTTCTGCTCACTTTCATTCGCAAGCAGTTGTCCAATCATCGATGTTTGAGGAACAATTGTACAAATCTTATGTACGATAGCTTGATATTCATTTGACTTAATTACTTCGTCTCTAAATCCAGGACCATCGTTGTTATATACACGACTTATACGCTCTTGAACCACATTGTCACAAAATGCGGAAGCAAACATAGCAAAGTTTCCTCCTTTAGAATGACCGCCTACCATCAGGTTGCCTTCGAGGAATTTTGATACTTTATTAATATATTTAACGGCTTCCTTTGCACCTTCTGTATCTGCCATAAAAGTCATTAGGAAATCTTCTTTCCAACCTATAATGGTACTGTCAGTACCTCTAAAAGAGATGTAGTTCGTTCCATCGGGAAGTATGAATGTAACCGCTGCAAATTGCTTTACCTTCTCCTTATCGAGATCTTCCGCATAGTGCACAACTTTCGTCCCTTTGAAGCGGTCAGCTTGTACCATCTCTTCTAACAGCAGTGCTATTCGCTCCGTGAACTGTTTGCTCTCCCTAATCTCATCTAGCGAATGATTTTTACAAAAAAGCTCAAAAATTTCCTCAATGGTATAAGAATCATTAGAATTAGTAAAAAACTCACTGAAATCTATATACGCCAGACACGACAAGATAACGTTATCTATATCGTTAAATGGTGAAGCTTTGAGGCTTACATCATTTCGCCATTTTAAGTAATCTAGTAAAACCATCAGAACTCCTTTACTTCATCGAACACATTTATAAGTGTATTTTTATCAATAGATAATTCATCAGGTATCAGATTTAAAATATCCTCTAGTGCCTGGAATATTTCATCCCTTTCCGCAGTATAGATAAAATTTTTTCTTTTATCCATCTTGTTAAATCCTATGGTATACTCTCTCACTAAAGTCTCTGTTTCCTTTAATAAATCCTTATCTAAATCTGCGAGTAGCTTAATCACGGCTGACCTAGTCTTTCTATACATCATGGACGCTTTCTTTGCTATTCCTTGCGGTATATTTTCGTCCCCATCCCATGAGCGAAAAGGATTTTCAAGATTCTGTGCGAGCCATTCTTCTTTTCTTGGCTTTGTTATACGTAGGTCTAATCCTTCATCTTTACGTTTTTTGTACAGCTTTTTTACTTCCTTGGCAGCATCTTCTGGAAGACTATCCATCCATAATCTGTATAGTTTTTTTAAATCATCCGGTCTTGGTACCTCACTGGCTGTAAATCCGAAGACATCCATAGTTGTCAGGACTTCTAATTCACTAAATTTCGACAGTTTTCCAAAATTAATTATCTTACCAGGTTTACCCCACAGCCTTAGCTCCTTAAGCTTCGGATATTTTCTATAAATATCTTCAATATCAATCTTTGTTACTGCTGGCACATGGAGAGCATTTAGCTCCTCTAAACCTTCCAGTTTAGGAACCATGCCTTCGCAGTTTAAAATCATATATTTACCGGCATCGCGAGCCCTTATCTTGCAGCTCTCCTTTACTTGTCCGGTTAAAGATAGCATATTCAAATCTTCATTTAGTATTAGCTCATCAAGTCCTGTCATATCAACTGTGAGCCTATGTATAGAAGTTCTTGAGAAGTCGAGCTTTGATTTCCCATGATTCTCAATTATAAATTCTCTAATAAATGGATTCGAATTTAGATATTCAAATAAGTTCTTATGCCATCGTGTAACCGACAGAGATGAAAGACAAGGAAATACCCTAAGTTTTAATGCATCATCAAAATCATGCCAATTATCATTTTCGTTATGGGTTCGTATCCTTCGTCTTTTACCCGCAAACTCTACAAACTCATCACTTGCATTTGCTTTCTTAAAAGAATCTCGCTGATCTTTAGGAATTTTTTCCCATATGAACTGATTATATACTTCATGCCCATTACTCCAGCTACCATAAGTGTCTGTATCATCATTATTAATTGGTGCGAGATTGCCAATGTAAACATAATTTGGCGGAACACTTATATCTACTTTTTTCATATATAAAGCTCTATTCCAGTACATGTAATCGATATAAAGTGGTGTCACCGCAGCAAAATCGTCCAGTTCAGGTAGTTTGTCACCGAACCAGTCAAGTGACAATATAATAGCCTGCGGTTTTTTACCGCTGTCATCTACCTTTGTTACTTGGCAAGCAGTGTATTTCTTAAAAAGTTCATTGTAAACGCAGTAAATATCTCCAGCCTTTGCTATCATGTATATCTCCTTAGGTTAATTCACATAATTATATAATTTGTCCAGCAGCTTATTTTTAATGATTTGCACTCTTTACGCGGAACAGCATCGCAGGTCTATGCCCATATCCCTCAATTATCTCTCCAGTTTCTTCAACGTATTCTGCAACCTTCCTTCTGAAGTTTGCAGACAGAAACTTCTTATCTGCCACTTTTTCAATAGTGCTCTGTAGTTGAGCCAAGGTAAATGATTCTGGCAATAAATCAAACGCAATTCTAAGGTCGTACTCCATCATATCTCTGAGCTCGAGAAGTGACTGAACTATGATTTTAGCATGATCAAATCCCAGTTCACCGCTGTCTACTATCTGATAACTCGATACGTGGTTGTAGCCTTTTCTTGTTGATTTCTCTGACACAATTGCTTTAATCTCAATATTCTCATCACCTTTTATATTGCTATCGGAAGAAGCGCTATCAAAGGATAAGGTGAGAGTGTGTTTTATCATTTTAGTCGTGCCTATAGAATCATCAGGTGAAATATTATCACTCTGAAGCTTTACGCAGAACCAAGCTGCATCCCACGCATCAGTATCCGCCCTTAGTGTGCAATTTTCCGCATTAATTAGAGATATGAAGCTATTTGATATAATCCAGCCTCTAGGGTCTCTTCCGGATTCTGAGTACACCCCTGCTAGGTGTAAAAATGGATTCTCTACGCCTGTTTCCTCAAGGAGTTCACGCTTTGCAGTCTCCTCGATAGTTTCACCTGGTCGTAAAAAACCTCCGGGGAGTGCCCAAGCACCTTTGTACGGAAATTGAGATCTCTTGATAAGCAAAAGTTTAAGCTCTCTATTTTCCAGCTTCCTGATATTACTTTGCTCCCCATCCTGCATTACAGCAAAAGCAACTATATCAGTGGCAACTGATGGACGTTCAAATTGCTCAATATTGTAATCCTCGAGGTATTCCCTCTCTTCAGAACTATTTATGTCGTATGTCATATAGGTCATCTCCCGCTAACCAATTATTCTTTCCGTTACTATAATTTCAGTTCTTTAGTAAGTAATTATTAATTATATAGTATCAATTTTAGGATCAAACATAGGCATGAGTTTCAATTTAAATAAATTCTGTACATGCTTTCTATCTATAATTTCTTTCTTTTCTAAGTCGGTAATCTCGCCTGTCCTAATATATACATCCAGCATTTCATAAGTGAACCCGAGGTTATCTTCATCGGTTTTTCCACACAGACCATCGATAGGCACTTTGTCAATAAGAACATCTGGCAATTCTAGCAGACGACCAATTTGCTTAACTTCCGTTACAGTCAAATTAGACATAGGACTAAAGTCACCGACAGAGTCGCCATACCTAGTTGAATAACCAACCCAATCTTCTGAAAGATTGCATGTATTAACAACCCTACCATTCATGCTTTGACTTATAGCATATACCGTAGACATTCTAATTCTAGGAGGGAGGTTTTCTTTTGTCTGTTTTGAAATCTCTAAGTTCAATCCATTCTTCTTACCTGATTCAATCCCATTAAGCACCCCATCCACGGCAGACTTGATATTAATCTCGATGCTCCGTATTCCTAAATGATTAACTAAAAGCCTTGCCATTTCGATATCAGCTTGCTCGCCATTTGGCATAAGCACGCCTATTACACGGTTCCTACCAAGCGCCTCTACGCATAGGGCTGCCGCGATGGAGCTGTCCTTTCCACCTGATATTCCAAGTACTGCATTACAGCCTGGTCCATTCTCATCGAAGAACTGACGAATCCACGTAACCACTTCATGTTTTGTCTTCTCTGCATCGAATCTATATTCCATCATAACCATATCCTTTTAAAATATCACAAAATTATTATTATAATTTACCGTTAAAATTCACCTTCATGTAGCACCGCTCTTATTTCCGCTAGAGTCTGGCTTACTGTAAGTTTACCATCTTTGAAAACAGAAATTAATTCGTTCTTAGGATTTCGGCATACTTCTTCCCAAGCATATTCATCCTTGTAACTAAGCTCACCTTTATCATCCTTAAACACAGCGCAGCAACCCTTCTGTGACTTTTTGAATCCACCGTCCTTAGGATTCTTGAAAATAGGATATGGTTTCCCCTCAATCTCGCAGTAAGTAGCTTTAATGCACGAGCTGAAAGTATCTCTTGTAAACGGTTTCAGCACACCACCTTCTTCGATGCACTGCATTGAAAACGAGCCGACACCTAGCGCGACATTAGAACAAGCAAATCCATTTTCCTCGAGAATTCTATAGACCTCTTCGCATCTTTGAACGGTTATCGAGTCACCGTAAATTGCTTTCACATGAGGGTCAAGAACCTTGTATCCTTTGCTGTTTATAGTTCCACCAAACTGCTCCCACAGCTTGAAGACAGTTTTAGTTACGACTTCGACGCAGTCCCCCGAATCACCTCTCATGAGCATGCACCCGTTATGCGCCATGATTTCAGGCTTTAATTCAGGAAGCACATTATCGATAATATTCCAGTAGTCGTATGAATCTAATACAGCACTGAAGCTTGTTTTCGGATATATCTCAGTAAGCAGTCTTCTGAGCAAGGTAATTTCATCCCCATCTATCGCATAATTGCTACACATAACCGAATGTTCGGTACTTGGGCTTCCAAACGCTACAGGGTCCTTCGTACAGTCACAATTGTAGTTAGCCTCGAGGTACGGGATAGTCGGAACAGTTGCGGTGTTAAGGAACGACAAGCACCAGCCAGCGCCA
>ERZ773046.322-NODE-322-length-32614-cov-15.419331_pt1 | contig 32614 bp, 30 predicted proteins | sample MGYA00580634_ERZ773046 | MGnify/ENA primary metagenome ERZ773046 (study PRJEB29015, sample SAMEA2738127) | human oral metagenome | biome: human oral; feature: human-associated habitat; material: saliva | place: China | collected 2159 ... | reverse complement strand
ATCACCGCTGCGGAAGAATCTTTAGAGTTTATTTTCGACCGTAATGCGCGGATAGCGGCGGGGTGAGCGTCGAAGCCACCACAAACAATAAGATCTGCAGATTCAACAAAAAGCTGCACTGCAGTAGTTATAGACCCCGGGTTGGGGATCCACACGATATGGTCCAATCGTCCCCTTTCCGCAACGTTCGCTAGGTTAAGATCCGGGCAAGCAATGAGGACAACCCACCCACCACCAGCACTTATTCGGGCAGCGAGCTCGACTACAAGCGCTGGGCAATCATTAATAATGTTCATGCTGCGGCGCTTCAACTCCACCCCCTCACACAGCGTGGTTACTGCAGGGACAGGGGCGCTCCACTGTGGAACACCGGGCAAACGAGAACGCAGTTGACTAATGACAGCCTGCTTGTCTGCGTGAACCTCCCCCTTAGGGATGCTCCGAACACTCGTTCCAACCATAAGCACATCATGGCATACATGTGTGCGAAAGACAATGCCCGAGTGTTCTACACTTTTAGCCTCCCCTAATCGAGGTCGCGCTCCCACGCCCACCGCGACAAGGCATAACGATTCAACTGCTGAGTCTTACGCAAAATATTTGACGCATGCGTCTCCACAGTCTTCACAGAAATGAACAAATCCGACGCAATCTCCTTATACGTATACCCCCGGGCCAAAAGCCTCAACACCTCCAACTCCCGAGGCGTCAATTGGTCCGCCAAATCCACATCAGGCATGTGCACATCCAGCAACACCACATCCGGAGCAGTACGCACAATCCCCTCGACAGCCTCACCAACACAACCGGCCTCCCCCACGATCTCCAGCGAAGCAAAAGCACCCAACTCCGCACGCAAACCAGAACGGAACACCGGGTGATCATCCACCAAAAAGACCTTAACCATGACTGTCGCCCTACAACAGGAATACTCAAAGAAACCTCAGTTCCATACCCCGCACCACTTTTCACCAACGTCTTACCCCCAACACCCTCAACCCGACCCACAATCGACTCCGCAACCCCATCATGGATTCTGACGATGCAGATGCAGCTACCGGTGGTAGTGCAACGCCTACACCGACTGAGACTGTTACTTTCGGCCCCGATGGTACGGCGACTGCGACGGTGACAACGACAACGACAACGCCTATCCCGACTGTGACTGTTACCAAGACGGTTGCTCCCGAGCCTGCGAGTGCTAACAACTAGCGGTTAGCTCTTTTTAGCGGGTGGGATGCAAAAGGTGCGCTGTGGAAAAATCCGCAGCGCACCTTATCTTCTTCTCAGGGAGGCTAAGTAAGTCTTGAGCTTTATCGAAGCGGCGGGTCAGGGTTCTGACACGAACGATTCTGCAGCCTCGACCGCGAAGCAGTCGAGGCGAAGCCAAGTGAGTGGCTGAACCCTGACCTGCCGCTACAGCAACCAAGAATCTACTTGTTTACTCCCATTCGATGGTTCCTGGGGGCTTCGAGGTGCAGTCGAGTACGACGCGGTTGACGTCGGGGACTTCGTTGGTGATGCGGGTGGAGATTTTTTCGAGGACGTCGTAGGGGATGCGGGTCCAGTCGGCGGTCATGGCGTCTTCGGAGGAGACGGGGCGTAGGACGATGGGGTGTCCGTAAGTGCGGCCGTCGCCTTGGACGCCGACGGAGCGAACGTCTGCGAGGAGTACGACGGGGCATTGCCATATTTGGTCGTCGAGGCCTGCGTTGGTCAGTTCCGTGCGGGCGATGAGGTCGGCAGCGCGGAGGGTTTCGAGGCGTTCTTCAGTGACTTCGCCGATGATGCGGATGCCGAGGCCGGGCCCGGGGAAGGGTTGGCGGTTGACGATTTCTTCGGGGAGGCCTAGTTCACGGCCGACTGCGCGGACTTCGTCTTTGAAGAGTAGGCGTAGGGGTTCGACGAGTTCGAATTCTACGTCGTCGGGGAGGCCGCCAACGTTATGGTGGCTTTTGATGTTGGCGGTGCCGGTGCCACCGCCGGATTCGACGACGTCTGGGTAGAGGGTGCCTTGGACGAGGTAGTCGACGGTTGAGCCTTCGGGGGCGTCTTCTAGGACTCCGGCGACTGCGCGTTCGAAGGAGCGGATGAATTCTGCGCCGATGGCTTTGCGTTTGGCTTCTGGTTCGGTGATGCCGGCGAGTTTGTTGAGGAAGTTGGCGCGTTCGTCGACGGTGACGAGTTTTGCGCCGGTTGCTGCGACGAAGTCGTTTTCGACTTGTTCGCGTTCGCCTGCTCGGAGGAGGCCGTGGTCGACGAAGACGCAGGTGAGTCGGTCTCCGATGGCTCGTTGTACGAGGGCTGCTGCGACGGCGGAGTCGACGCCGCCGGAGAGTCCGCAGATGGCGCGGCCGGTGTCGCCTACCTGTGAGCGGACGGCGTCAATAAGTTCTTCGGCGATGTTGGCGGCGGTCCAGTTTTGTTCCAGGCCGGCGATGTCGGTGAGGAAGCGTACGAGAACCTGTTGGCCATGCGGGGAGTGCAGTACTTCTGGGTGGTATTGCACGCCTGCCATGCGACGCTCTTTGCATTCGAAGGCTGCGATGGGGGCGCCTTCGGAGTGCGCGGTTGCGGTAAAGCCTTCTGGGGCTTGGTGGACGGCGTCGCCGTGGCTCATCCAGACTTTGTGGGTGGTGTCGAGGCCTTCGTGGAGGATTCCGCCGTCGACCATCATGTCTGTGCGGCCGTATTCGCGGATGCCGGTGTTGGCGACAACGCCGCCGAGGGCGTGGGTCATCGCTTGGAAGCCGTAGCAGATACCGAATACGGGAACACCAAGTTCAAGGATTTCGGGATCGAGTTTGGGTGCGCCGTCTTCATACACAGAGGAGGGTCCACCTGAGAGAATCAACGCTGCTGGATCTTTAGCGCGAATGTCTTCGGCTGTTGCGGTGTGCGGGACGACCTCGGAGTACATGTTAGCCTCGCGTACGCGGCGTGCGATGAGCTGCGCGTACTGGGCTCCGAAGTCGACAACCAGCACTGGACGGTGGTTTACGGTCGCATTATCAGTCACGTCCACTACCCTACCGCACCCGTGGTTAGGCTACCTACGTGATACCTGCGGGTTGTGTGTTCGTGCTCGCTGCTTGTTTGCGCCTAGCGCTCTACTGCAAGATCAACCTTCTGGAAACTCTTAAGGTTGGTGTACCCGCACTTCGCGAGGGTACGGCGCAGCGCGCCTACAAAGTTAAGTTCACCGCCAGCCGAAGCCGAAGGACCATGCAGCACGGTCTCAAGGGTGGGCTGGCCGCCAGCGAAGTTTTCGAGGAAGACCTCGTCAACTGCGCCTCGAGGGAAACGCGGGTGTGCTGCGACGGAAGGCCAGTAGGTGTTGGGGGCGGGGGCTTCCTGTGCGATGCACAGCGGCATACCCAGCATCACTGCGTCAGCTCCGCAAGCGAAAGCCTTCACAGCCTGCCCGGAGCGGTACACTTCCCCGTCGGCGATGATGTGGACGTATCGACCTTCGGTTTCGTCCAGGTAGTCACGGCGAGCTGCTGCGACGTCAGCAATGGCGGTTGCCATATACGAGCTCACGCCCAAGGCAAGGTCGTTAGTGGACTGGCCAGAACCAACGATGACACCCGCAACACCGGAGCGCATCAAATGCAGTGCGGTTGTGTAGTCACCAACGCCACCTGCGATCACAGGAACATCGAGGGAACCCACAAACTCTTTGAGGTTGAGGGGCTCCCCACCGGCCTCCACATGTTCAGCGGAGATGATGGTGCCCTGGATGAACAGCAATTCGGCACCTGCCTTGATCACGACGGGCGCGAGTTCTCGAGCATTTTGCGGCGATACTCGCACAGCTACGGTGGCCCCAGAGGCACGAACCTGGGCGATGCGTTCGCTCAGCAATTCGGTGTCCAGGGGTGCTGCGTGAAGCTCCTGCAGTTTTGCGATACCTTGCGTGTTGCCTTCATTGATGAAGTCGAACTCATCACGGGCGGCCTCCACGACCTGCTGGATGGCACCCTCTAGATCAGCGTGGCGCCCCCAGAGACCCTCAGCGTTAATGACACCGAGGCCGCCCTGGCGGTCCATCTCGATGACGAACTCTGGGGTCGCGAGCGCATCGGTGGGGTGAGAAACAAAGGGAATGTTGAATGTGTAGGCATCGATATGCCAGGTGGTATCCACGTCCGTGGAGCTGCGGGTGCGGCGGGAGGGGACGATGGCAATGTCGTTCAAGCTGTAGTAGCGACGAGCCTCGCGGCCCATGCCAATTTCTACGTAGTCACGCATAGCGGTGTTGTCTTCTTTTCTTTAATACAGTTCCAGCACTTAAACGAACTAGCGCTGGTAGTAGTTGGGTGCCTCGACGGTCATTTGAATGTCGTGGGGGTGGGACTCACGCAGGCCCGCAGCGGTGATCTGGACGAACTTCGCATTGTGGAGGTCCTCGATGGTGGCCGAACCGGTGTAGCCCATTGCTGCGCGCAAACCACCGACCAATTGGTGGGTGATCTGGTCGAGCGGGCCGCGGAAGGGCACGCGCCCCTCGATGCCTTCAGGAACAAGCTTTTCTTCGCTCTTGACGTCGGCTTGGAAGTAGCGGTCCTTGGAGAAAGAACGCTTTTCGCCCGACAGTCCGCGACCCTGCATAGCCCCCAAGGAGCCCATGCCGCGGTACATCTTGTATTGCTTGCCATTGACCACGACGGTCTCTCCGGGAGCCTCAGCGGTACCTGCGAGAAGCGAACCCAACATCACGGTGGATGCGCCGGCTGCCAAAGCCTTGGCAATGTCGCCGGAGAACTGCATACCGCCATCGGCAATGATCGGGACACCAGCTTTGCGTGCGGGGACGGATGCCTCCATGATCGCGGTGATCTGGGGTGCGCCCACACCCGCAACAACGCGGGTCGTGCAGATAGAACCGGGACCAATACCAACCTTGATGGCGTCCGCACCGGCGTCAATCATCGCTTGCGCAGCAGCGCGGGTCGCGAGGTTGCCACCAATGACGTCGACCCGGTCACCGAATTCACGCTTCACCTTCGACACCATTTCCAGCACGCCCAAGTTGTGCGCGTGGGCGGTGTCGACGACGAGCACGTCTACGCCAGCGTCCACGAGCGAACCTGCGCGCGACCACGAGTCAGCACCCGTACCAATGCCAGCGCCTACCAGCAGACGACCTGAGGCGTCCTTGGACGCATGGGGGTATTGCTCGGTCTTGACGAAGTCTTTGACCGTAATCAGGCCAACGAGCTTATTATCGGCGTCAACGATCGGGAGCTTTTCTACCTTGTTCTTGCTCAGCAGCTCCAGTGCTTCCTGCTTGGAGACACCTTCGCGCGCCACAACCAGTGGCATCGGGGTCATGACCTCCGAGACGCGGCGATCAAAGTCATGTTCGAAGCGCATGTCGCGGTTGGTGCAAATACCCAGCAAGGTTCCGTCAGCATCGACTACCGGCAGGCCCGAGATACGGTAGCGTGCACACAATGCGTCGACCTCACCGATGGTCATATCAGGGGTGCAGGTCGCAGGGTTTGTCACCATGCCGGACTCGGAGCGCTTAACCATCTCGACTTGTTCGGCCTGGTCCTCGATGGAAAGGTTACGGTGCAGCACACCCATACCACCCTGGCGAGCCATGGCGATAGCCATGCGCCCCTCGGTGACGGTATCCATAGCAGCAGAAATCAGCGGAATATTCAGGCGAATATTGCGTGTGAGCTGACTAGAGGTGTTTACCTCGGACGGAATGATGTTGGATTCGTCCGGAATCAGAAGAACATCATCGAATGTCAGGCCAACCAAGGCCACCTTGTTTGGGTCATCCCCACCTGTAGGTACGCGTGTGCTAGTCATAAACCATTACCCTACCCCAATTAGCCCCTTTTACCCCCAGTGCGTGGGTTGCTCTAATCTGGTGCTTGTGACGGACGACCACATAATGCCACCAGACCCGTTCGAGGGGGACCCAAACGACCCTGCGTCCTTCATCAGTGATGAAGACGATGCAGCCGAGATGCTGCCGTTGACGCCTGAGGAAGAACAGCAAGTTCGGGAGGATTACGATCTGCTCTGCACGTTCAAAGCCCACTTGGAGCCCGAAGGCTATCTGGGTATTTGCATGACGTGCCCCGACTGTGACGCAATGCATTACTACGATTGGGAAATCATGCGCACCAACATGCTTGCCAGCCTCAGAGGCGAGCTTGCGCCAGTGCACGAGCCTTCCCCCAATCCAGACCCGATGCGCTATGTGACCTGGGACTTCTGCCACGGCTGGTTAGCGTGTACCGAAACCGCTGAGCGCAAACAGCACATGGAAGCATTGAAAGCGGTGAAGGACATGTTCTTCACCGATCAGGAACTGTACGACGAGGAAACCGACGAATACATTGGCCCGTCCCCAGAGGAGTCCGAAGCTGAAATGTTCGAGAACATGTCAGCAGAGGAATACTCCTACTGGTTTTTGGAAACCGGTGTGGATGACGGCCCAGTCACTGACTCTGATGGCCCCACTGACGGCGAGGAGCCAGAACGCGGAGCATAGCGCGCCGCGCTAGGGGGTTTTAGGGTTCACAATGACGCCGGGTTCAGCGTCGGGATTCAAAGGAACGGGGATGTTGGTGGTCGGCAGGGTGCTGCCGCCCTCGTCTACCTCAATGCCGTTACCGTCTACGGGGAAGGCGGGATTTCCAGGAGCAGGAACAACCGTGACGGTCACAGTCGGCGCCGCTGACGTCGGAGCGGGTGTCGGTGCTTCGCTGGACTTGGACTCTGCCGGGGCTGGCTCCGGAGCAACCGTGGTGGTGACCGTTTCGGTGACAGTTGCTCGAGTACGGGGCTCTTCTGCAGGCTTCTTCGACTCAACATTCTTAGTGTTGATATCCGCAACCATGGCCTTAGCCTGCTCTAGCAGCTGCAAAGCCCCTTCAACATCCCCGTTGGCGTTGCGGGTGTTGGCTTCTTCCAGGGTGGTGGCCAATTCGATCACAGCAGCATGATCGCCAAACAGTGCCTGGTTCATACCAAATAGGGCGTCGCCTGGTTCAGAGTTGTACACGGCTGCCCCACCACCTGCGATCAGCAGGGTGGCAGCCGCAGCACCCATGAGGCCGCTCACAAACGGGCCGACGCGACGACCGCGGCGTCGTGAATCATCCACGCTATGCGCCGCCCTGCGGACGCGACGGGACCGCAAGTCGACAACCTGCGCTCCCCCATTGCCGTGATCACGAGCAACGGCTGCAACAGGAGCAGCTGCAACATCGCCATGGACTTCTTGACGCAGGTCTAGCAGCATAGCCGCCAGCGCGTCACTTCCATCGCTGGGATCAATACCACGAGAGAGCGCATCAAGGTATGCGTCGGTAGCGGCAAGGTCGGCTTCAGTAGGCTCAAACTCGCGACTCATTGCAGCTCCTGCTCTTCAAGTGTTTTACGGAGAGACGCCAACGCACGATGCTGCACCACGCGAACCGCCCCAGGCGTGCTACCGACGATCTCCGCAGTTTCTTCTGCACTAAGACCAACGAACACGCGCAAGGTGATAACTTCTCTCGCTTTGTCATTTAATGAATCGAGAAGAAGGCGCACTCTGTTACTACCCTCGCTGACCAGCGCAAACTGCTCTGGTGTGAAGGAGTCATGCTCGGTTTCTGGAACATCCTCGGTCGGGTTAGCAACATCCCTGGCAAAAAAACGGTGCGCATCCGCCACCTTGTTGGCGGCAATGCCATACACAAAAGCCATAAAAGGGCGGCCCCGGTCCACATAATTGGGAATCGACGTCGCGACGGCCAGGCAGATTTCCTGCGTCACATCTTCCGCATTGGGATGCCTGCCACCGGTGATCCTAGCGCGGGTATAACGCAGCAGTGGAGGCTGGATAATAGCCATGATGCGAGCCAGCGCAGCTTGGTCGCCAGCTGCAGCTTGAGGCACTAGCGCATCAAGCTCGCGGTCTGCTTCTGCAGCGGCCACTGACAACTCCTTCACACATCATGATCAACCATCGGCCTTTAACACTATCGCGATCAGTCGCAAAGCACATACACTTGGCTGTTCACAGCCGTCCCCCGGCATGCAAAAAGGGATGCCGTCGACACTGCAGCGTGCACGACAACACCCCTTGTTCTCACACACCAGCCCGCTGCTGGAACACAACCTCCGGCAGCAGACTACAATGCTCTAGTGGTGGTGATGATGAGCTTCCGCGGCGGGGGCTTCCTCCGCAGGCTTTTCAACTACCGAAGCCTCAGTAGTAAGCACCATGCGGGCAACCGAGCTGGCATTAACGACAGCGGAGTGCGTCACCTTCACAGGGTCAATGATTCCCTGCTCGATCAGATTGCCGTATTCCAAAGTGGCAGCGTTAAAGCCTTCGCCATTGGGCAGCTGAGCAATCTTCGACACGACCACAGAACCGTCCAAGCCAGCGTTAGAAGCAATCCAGTAGGCGGGCTTACGCAATGCACGAGCCAATGCCTTCACACCAATCTGCGCATCGCCTTCAAACTGGTCTGCGTACTCATCCAGTTCAGCAGCAATCTGAACCAACACAGAACCGCCACCAGCGATGATGCCTTCGTCAGCGGCAGCCTTAGCCGCGTTGATAGCGTCCTCAACGCGCAGCTTGCGCTCACCGACCTCGGTTTCCGTAGCGGCACCCACCTTGATAACCGCAATGCCGCCGGAGAGCTTAGCCAAACGCTCCTGCGCCTTCTCGCGGTCCCAGGTGGAATCAGTGTTGTCGATCTCGCGGCGAATCTGGCTGCGGCGGGCCTCCAAGGCCTCGTGAGTTCCCGCGCCGTCAACAATCACAGTCCGATCCTTGGTGACGGTAATGCGACGGGCCGCACCGAAAGCGTCCATGTCGATCTCGTTCAGGTTGACCCCAACCTCCGGATCTACCACCGTTGCGGCAGTAACCACAGCGAGGTCATCCATGAACGCCTTACGACGATCGCCGAAGTACGGCGATTTCACCGCAACAACCTTCAAGGTCTTACGGATGGAGTTCACCACAAGCATCTGCAGGGGCTCACCCTCGATGTCCTCGGCAATGATCAGCACCTGCTTGCCGGACTCCACAATCTTCTCCAACGCCGGAAGGAAATCCGGAAGGGAAGAAATCTTGTTGCGGACCAACAGCACCAAAGCATCGTCCAGAACAGCCTGCTGGGCGTCAACATCGGTGATGAAGTAGGGCGACAAGAAGCCCTTGTCAAAGGAGACACCCTCGGTGATATCAACGGTCGTCTCGATGGACTGGGATTCCTCCACAGTCACGACGCCGTCCTTGCCCACCTTGTCCATCGCAGCGGCAACCATCTCGCCAACCTCAGGGTCACGCGAAGAAACGGTAGCCACGTTGGCGATCTCCTGCTTATCGGAGACCTCAGTTGCGCGGGCCAGCAGCAACTCGACAGTCTTTTCAGCACCCGCAGCGATACCCCGGTTGAGCTCGATGGGGTTAGCACCCGCAGCGACCACCCGAAGACCTTCGTGAATCAAAGCCTGTGCCAGCAAAGTAGCAGTGGTGGTGCCATCGCCAGCGATGTCGTTGGTCTTGACAGCCACAGACTTCACCAACTGAGCACCGAGGTTTTCGAAAGGATCCTCGACATCAATGTCGCGGGCGATCGTCACGCCATCGTTAGTGACAGTGGGGCCGCCATACGCCTTGTCCAACACGACGTTGCGACCACGAGGGCCCAAGGTGACCTTGACAGCGTCAGCCAAGGTATCAACGCCCGCCTGAATACCCTTGCGGGCTTCCTGGTCAAAAGCAATGAGTTTAGCCATAAAAGGGCCTTCTTACTTTTCGATTACGGCGAGGATGTCACGCTGGGCGAGGATCAAGTACTCCTGGCCCTGGTACTTAATCTCGGTACCGCCGTACTTAGAGAAGATCACAACATCGCCCTCGTTGACGTCAACGGGGATACGGTTGCCGGACTCATCGAAGCGGCCGGCGCCGACAGCGATGACGGTAGCTTCCTGAGGCTTTTCCTTAGCGGAATCCGGGATAACCAGACCAGATGCAGTGGTGGTCTCAGCTTCGTTGATCTGGACAAGAATCTTGTCTTCGAGCGGCTTGATATTGACGTTTGCCACGAGTATTCCTCCGTGTGAAAGTTGACTTCGAAAATCAACCACAGCCGTCGTCGCGGGTGAACAACTGGGTCTACTGGCACTCTACCCACGAGAGTGCCAACTTTCAACGCTCCCGCACCGCAGCCCCCACACAGCCAGCACACACCGGCTACACGCTCGGGATCTCCACCCCCAACGAAGGATCCACCCCGACGCTCAGATCGCTAGGCTGCACCCCAGCCGCAATCAACTGGCTCGCCAACGCCGCAATCATCACCCCATTATCCGTACACAACTTCAACCTCGGCACCCTCAACTCAATACCAGCCGAACCACACCGATCCTCCGCCAGTTGACGCAAACGAGAATTAGCCGCCACTCCCCCACTCAGCAACAACACCCTCGCCCCCGTATCCACGCACGCCCGCACAGCTTTCTTCGTCAACACATCGCACACAGCCTCCTGGAATGACGCACACACATCATCAACGTTGATCTCCCGCCCCTCCCGCTGAGCAGACTCAACATAACGAGCAACAGCCGTCTTCAAACCCGAAAAAGAAAAGTCGTAAGCCGGATCCGACTTCTTCGACAACCCCCTAGGAAAATCAATAGCCTTACGGTCACCACGCGCCGCATGCTTATCAATCACCGGACCACCGGGATAACCCAACCCCAGCAAACGTGCCACCTTGTCGTACGCCTCCCCCGCGGCGTCATCAAGCGTCGAACCAAGCTCACGCATCGGCAAGCCCACCCCCGTCACCTCCAACAACTGCGTATGGCCACCCGAGACCAACAACGCAACCGAATCCGGCAACGGCTCACCATCAAGATCAGCCACAGCCACATGCCCACCCAAATGATTCACACCATAAAAAGGAACACCCCACCCCGCAGCATAGGCCTTCGCAGCACTCGCCCCCACCAACAGCGCCCCAGACAAACCAGGCCCCACCGTCACAGCAACCACATCCGGTCGCTCAATACCCGCCACCTGCAACGCCTCACGCATCACCGGCACAATCGACTCCAAATGCGCCCGCGACGCAATCTCCGGAACCACACCACCAAAACGAGCATGCTGCTCCATCGAAGAAGCAACCACGTCCGCCAACACCTCAACCTGCGGATCCTCCCCCTGAGCAGACGCCGTCACCCGAACAATGCCCACACCAGTCTCATCACAGGAACTCTCCACCCCAAGAACCACCAACGAACCACCCGGCTGCAACAGCGACTCCCCCACCGAAGACTTGGCAGCAGACACAACAGAAGAAACAGGCATAACTCGGGCTCTCTCAATCACAAACGACGACGCGACAAACACGCCCCAACATCACAACAGCAGCTCACACAGCCGCCGGACGAACCATAGTGTACGCATCCGCCCCAGAAGGCTGGTAATAATTCCGACGCACCCCCATGCGCTCAAACCCATAAGACTCATACATCGCAATCGCAGGCCCATTATCCGTACGGACCTCCAAAAACACCGGCCCACCAGCCTGGTCAGCCACCCCCACCAGACAATCCATCATCGCGCGACCAAAACCACGCCGCTGACATCCAGGATCCACCCCAATCGTATGCACCTCAAACTCCGGATCATCCACAGGACCTAAACGCGCCAAACCCGCATACCCCACCAACACACCATCAGCATCCTCCACCCCCACATACACCGTCGACGGATTCCCAAACTCATACAAAAATGCCTGCTCAGACCACGGATCATCCCCCTCAAACAACATCCGCTCTAACTCCGCACAACGCGCAGCATCCCCCACCGTCAACGCACGCAGCACCGCCCCACCACCCAACTGTGCCAACACAGCATCCACGCCCATCACTAACGCATCGCCTTCGGAACCTGCGCATCCGGACGCCTCAAATACAACGGCACAACATCAACCGTCACCCCACCCACAGCAAGCTCCGCCAACGCCGACGCCGACGGGCGCCCAACAACCACCCGGCCCCGCGCACCAACCTTTTGCTCCCACGCACCATCCGGCACACACAACACATCCACGTCCCCCACAATCTCCGCGGGCGGTGAAACCTCCGGCCCCTCAACCAACCTCGGCAACCCACCGCCACACTCATACCGCGCCCAATACCCCTCACGACGCCGCGCATCCGTCACCACAAGCACACTGCGCGCATCCACCACATCCGGCACACCCCGCAACGCATCCACCGCAATCGCATCCAACGACCGCACACCAACACACTCCACCCCCAACGCATCCGCCAACGCCATCGCAGACGCCATCCCCACACGCAACCCCGTGAACGGCCCAGGCCCACAGCCCACAACAACCCCCGCGACGTCATCAAGCTGAACACCAGCCTCAGCCACCACAGCCAACACCGTCGGCACAAGCAACTCATTATGCTGCCGGCAATCCTCGATCTCGCGAGTCGCCAACACCTCAACAACCGGCCCCCGCCCCCCAGGCATGTCGCTCGCGCGCACAAGGCCCACAACTAACACCGGCGTCGACGTATCAATAGTTAAAAGCACGCCTAGCAGTCTAGCCGCGTCCCACACGCCTCCACGTAATTAAGCGAGCCTCCGACTCCGGATCCGCCACAACCGCGCTCTCCCGATCGAAAGAAACCAACACATAACTATCCGACAAAGCCTCCACCAAACCCCCACCCCACTCAGCGACAACCACGGCCTCATCCAATTCGCTATCCAAATCCAACGCATCCAACGCACCCCACGGATCCGCACTGGCATCCGAATGCCCCTCAGGGTCCTCCCCAAACAAACGATAAGCATCCACATGCACCAAACTTGGCCCACCAACCAACGAACGATGCTCCCGAGCAATCACAAACGTCGGCGACGTCACACGACCCTTCACCTGCAACCCCTGTGCCACCCCCTGCGTAAACGTCGTCTTACCCGCCCCCAAAGGACCATCCAAAATAATGACGTCGCCCGCCACCAGCTGCGCACCAATCTCACGGCCCAACGCTTGCGTATCCGCCATAGACTCGCACCTACGCGAACGCAACACATGTCGAACCGTACGCCCCTTCGGGCTACACACAAGCTCATACGCAATCGTGCCAACGCCACGCGCCAACTGATCAGCCGTCATCTCGCCCCGATCACCGGAGCCAAACAGCGCAGCCTCATCACCCGGCGCGACCCCATGCGCATTATCCCCCAACCACACCACAATCTGATCCATACACACCCGGCCCACCTGCGGGTAACGACGCCCCGCGATAGTGACCTCTAATGCACCCTGAGCAGCACGAACCAAACCATCCGCATACCCAATAGGAACCACCGCGGTAAAACCATCCTCCGGCGCCACCCAGGTCAGCCCATAACTCGTGCCCTCCCCCCGAGCAATCGGTTTCACCACAGTGACACAGCCCGCCCACGACATCGCCGGACGCAACCGCGCCGACAATTCAGTCGGCTCCTCCAAAGGATCAATCCCATACAACGCCACCCCCGGACGAACCATGTCAAAATACGCATCCGGGCGCGACAACACCGCCGGAGAATTCGCAATATGATTCACCGGCACCTCCAAACCACACTCCCGCGCGCACCCAATAGCACGCTCAAACACCGCAATCTGCGCATCCGTCGCAGCCACCGCGGCGTCATCACCCCCATCCGCACAACTGAAATGACTAAACACACCCGTCACACGAACGCGTGGGGCAGCAGCCAACAGCCCAAAACACTCCACCCACTCTGCTTCGTCCACACCCGAACGGTTCAAACCAGTATCAACCTTGACCGTCACCGGCACTTCCCCACCCACAACATCGGCGGCCTCAACCGCCCTGCGTGCGTGCCTCACACTCGGCACACCCAAGGTAATCCCCCGACTCACCGCCGCCTCAACATCCTGCTCCGGCGACCAAATCCAACACAACACCGGCACATCAATACCCGCATCACGCAGCGCATGCGCCTCCGCCAACGTGGCAACCCCCAACTGATCCGCCCCGTTATCAACCATCACCCGAGCAACATCCACCGCCCCATGGTTGTAACCATCGGCCTTGACCACAGCCATCAACTGCGCCCCCCGCTCCCGCGCAGCATCACACAACACACGGGTGTTAGACGCAATAGCATCCAGATTGATCTCGGTATAGGCCATATCCATAGCTAACCATTCTAGGACCCACCACGACGCCACCTCGCAACGATCTCCGCAACAGCCGGGCTGATCGCATCCGCTAACTGGCGCGCATCACATGGAGCATCAAATGATGACGCCGCGAGCGCATGGGCGTAGGCAGCCACAGCGACCGACTCCACACGCGGCTGCGCAGCAACCACAGCGCCCAACACCCCCGACAACACATCCCCCGAGCCCGGGGTCGCCGCCCACGAAGACTGCGAAGGAATAATCAACGCTGGTTGATGATCACCCGGACTAACCACCACCGTGGTATGGCCCTTGAGCAGCACACACGCACCGAATTCCTGCGCCAACGCACGCGCCGCATCCACCCGCGAAGCATAATGGGACGGCGAGCTCCCCATAATGCGTTCAAACTCCCCATCATGCGGCGTCAACACAGTCAACAAACCGGCACGATAGCGCTCGCGAAGAACCTCACGCACCGGATCCCCACTCGAAGCAATCGCCGTCAACGCATCAGCATCAACCACCACCGAAACATCGCGCTGCAGTACGTCGAGCAGATCCCCCACAGCAGTCGAATTCCCCGGCCCCACAACAACACAATCACTACGCCCCGCCCCAACAACAACACTCGGAAACGCCGACAGCACCTGCTGAGCACACTGCCCCACATAACGAACCATCGACGACGTCGCCCTCACCGCACCCGCAACCGCCAACACCGCAGCCCCCGGATACGCAGAACTACCCGCATACACCGACACCACACCACCGGTGTACTTATTCGACTCCTCCCCCGGAACCGGCCAACAACCCCCATCCACACTAAGCCCCCATGGGAGCTCTCGGCGCAACTGCTCATCAATCCCCAAACCCCTGCACACAACCCGGCCGCAAACCGACCGCCGCAACACATGCACCGGCTTCACACCACCAAAAGTCACTGTACGCTGCGCCACTAACGTTGCCGGATCCACCGCCCCACCCATGGGATCAGCACCAGAAGGAAGATCAACCGCCAGCACCGGTGTACCTGCCGCCGCACACCCCGCGACGTCATCAATCACTTCACGCACAGAACCACGCAGCGGCCCCTCCGCACCAATACCCAACAAACCATCAACGATCAGATCAGGACAAAACGCGCCCACGGCGCCCGGCGAATCAAGCCACCGCACACCGGCCCGACGCGCAGCTTCCGCCCCCTGAGCATGCACAGAATCCGAGGAAGCAACAACCCTCACCTGCGCACCCCTACGCGCCAGCTCTGCCGCGGCGAACAGGGCGTCCCCACCGTTGTTCCCAGCCCCCACCAAAACTAGCACCCTCGACCCATAAACCCGCCGCGTGGTACAGCAGGAGCGCAACATGTCCGCGGCTTCGACAGCCACGGCAAACGCAGCGGACTGCATAAGGACCAGGCCCTGTGCCGCGAGCAAAGGCTGCTCAGCACGACGCACCTGCTGCGGGGTATACACCGGGGTCCCGCACAATCCCTCAGCTGCGGTCTCAGCGCGACTACCAGAGGTCATCCCGGCGTGTGCATGCTGTGCTGGCATCACAACCACTTAGCCCCTACGCCCCCACGGGGCGATCAATCCTGCGGGATGCCCACCATGGTCAAGCAACCAACCGAAGACAGCGACTAGTGGGGCCAACAACACTAATAGCGGAATCCACCACGTCGAGGAACTACCAGCATCGGGAGTAGGCTTTTTCGGGATCTCCTGCTTCGGAGGATCCTGCTTCGGAGGCACTGGCAGCGGCTGAGTAACCACAGGCTCGGAAACTGCCGGTTCAGAAGGTTCGGCGGAGTCGTCTATCCCAAAGCGAATGAGGCTGTAGGACTCACCATCTTTCCACCACTGCTGTTCGTAGCAGTGCTGTGCGGTAATGACCCACTGGGGTGCTACCAGTGCGCCTGCACACTGCTGCATGTGGCCGGGGTCGCCAAGCTCCAGGTATGCGTCTGCTTGAGCAAGCGGATCCTCTGCCTGTGCGCGAGGCGCCGGCGGATTAGGGTAATGCAGGCCTGCAGCATGAGCTATTGGCGACACCTGCCCTAACAATGTTGAAGAAACGAGGGAACTCACGATCACCGCAGCTACTGCTGCACGGGATTTCATGATGGTAACGACGCTATATATCTACTCGACGGTAACGGATTTTGCCAGGTTGCGGGGCTTATCAATGTCTTCGTTACCGCACTGGCGGGCGATTTCTGCAGCGAGGAACTGCAGGGGAACTGTGGCCAACAGCGGCTGCATAATGGTTGAGGATTTAGGCAACCGCACCAACCAGTTTGCGAACGGTTCCACTGCAGTGTCGCCTTCCTCCGCGATGACAATTGTCTTAGCACCACGGGCGCGGATTTCCTGAATGTTGGACACGATTTTGGAATGCAGGGTCTTGACGCCGCGGGGGGAAGGAACAATCACAACCACCGGCAGATCATCCTCAATCAAGGCAATCGGACCATGCTTGAGCTCGCCGGCGGGGAAGCCTTCCGCGTGAATGTACGCGAGCTCCTTGAGCTTGAGCGCACCTTCCAGGGCGACCGGGAAACCTACCCCGCGGCCTAGGAAGAGCATGGTCGGGATGGGACCGAGGTTCTTACCGATCCGCAGGATTTCTTCCTCACAAGTCAGCACCTGTTCAATCTGCGCGGGAATGGACTCCAGGTCGGACCAAATCCGGGCAATCTCATCCGGGTACTTGGTGCCTCGAGCCTGTGCCAACGCCAAACCAATGATGTAGTTAGCTGCGACCTGGGCCAAGAAAGCCTTGGTAGAAGCCACACCAATTTCAGGTCCCGCGTGGGTGTAGAGCACAGCGTCGGCTTCGCGAGGAATCTGCGCCCCGTTGGTGTTGCAGACCGCCAAAACTTTCGCTCCCTGTGCTTTCGCGTGGCGCACGGCTTCCAGCGTATCTGCGGTTTCACCAGACTGTGAGATGGCAACCACTAGGGTGCGAGAATCCAAAATCGGGTCTCGGTAGCGGAACTCGCTAGCCACCTCGATCTCAACTGGGATACGCACCCAGTGCTCGATGGCGTATTTCGCGAGTAGCCCAGAGTGGTAGGCAGAGCCGCAGGCGACAACATAAACCTTGTCGAGGTTTTTCATGTCGGACTCGCTCAGGTTCTGCTCGTCCAGCACCACGCGACCGTCCCGGAAGTGGCCTGCCAATGTGTCACGCACAGCTGCGGGTTGCTCATGAATTTCCTTCATCATGAAGGAGTCGTAGCCACCCTTTTCTGCAGCTGCCAGGTCCCAGTCGATGAGGAAGGGCTTGCCCTGGGCAGGGCTTCCATCAAAATTGAAAATCTCGTAACCATCAGCGGTGATAATCACCATATTGTCCTGGTTAAGCTCGACGGCATCCTTCGTGTATTCGATGAAAGCAGCAACGTCAGAGCCCAAGAACATCTCGTTATCACCCACGCCAACGATCAATGGGGTGGAGCGGCGACCGGCGATGATCTTGTCTGGATGATCAGCATGCATCATCAGCAGCGTGAAAGCACCCTCCAGGCGGCTCAGCACTAGGCGTGCACTGGCCTCAAAATCTCCGGCGGTGTCGCCCTCGTTGTACGCACGGGCGAGCAAGTGAGCAGCTACCTCAGAGTCCGTGTCGGATTTCAACTCAACACCAGCTGCTTCAAGCTCAGCTCGCAGTGGCGCAAAGTTTTCAATGATTCCGTTATGAACAATCGCAGCTTTGTTGTCGAAGCTGACATGCGGGTGCGCGTTGACATCGGTGGGGCGGCCGTGAGTTGCCCAACGAGTGTGGCCGATAGCCGTTGACCCTTGAAGGGTGTCAGCCCCAACCTCCTCGATCAAATCATCCAGGTTAGCGAGCTTGCCGGCGCGTTTGACGACACCCAACCCGCCTTGGCCATCAGCAACCGCGATGCCTGAGGAATCGTAGCCTCGGTATTCCATTCGACGGAGCGCTTCCAGGGCAACATTCAAACCACTACGGTGACCAACATATCCGACAATTCCACACATGCCGCCTATAGTACCTGCCTTCTACTATTGTTATGGGGGTGGCTGAGAATTTGAAGAAGCTCCTAGCGTATCTATCCAAACGCGGACCTGAACGGGTTCTCGTCGGCGACCTTGACTATGCCGGCATTCCCGGCAAGGTATACGCCCCCGCATCCGGTTCAGGGCGTGCCGCAGTAGCCTTCGGGCACGATTGGATGACTGATATTTCGCGCTACCATGCGACGCTGCGCCACCTAGCTAGTTGGGGCATTGTCGTCGCCGCTCCCAATACCGAAAAAGGTATCGCTCCCAACACCCAAGGGTTTGCCTCCGACTTAGAAACCTGCCTGCAGATCCTCGCAGGGGTCAAACTCGGCACCGGTAAAACGACGGTCTCCCCGAACAAGCTAGGCGTCGTAGGCCACGGGATGGGCGGTGGCGCTGCCATCCTCGCAGCCGCGGATCGTCCCGCATTGAAAGCAGTCGTTGCCGCGTATCCGGCTGTGACCACCCCACCGGCAGAAGACATTGCCCGTCTGCTTAACGTTCCGGGTTTGATTATTGGCTCCGCCGAAAACCAACTGCTCGATGCCGGCAACCCGGCAAAGGTCGCACTCAACTACGGCGGCCCCGTGGTTTACCGTGAAATCAAGAAGGCCACATCTATCGGTTTTGCGGAAAACGCGATGTTGAGCGTGGCCATCGGCATGGGCTTGCCCAAAGCCGGTCCCCGAGAAATTGCGCGCGGACTCATCACCGGTTTCTTGCTTCATCAACTCGCCGGGGAAAAGAAATACGCAGGTTTTTCAGACAACGAGGCAAAGGGGAAGGGTTTCGACACCATTCCCCACTCGGACATTGCTTCGCACGCAAGCCTGATTTAAAAGTCTCAACCAAGCCCATATAGCGACGCCCCGCTGTGCTCCACTGCCGGGCGTCGCTGCTTGCGTGGGCGTAGGCCTGGTACTTGGGGCGTGTAGTCTACGGATTCGTTGGGCTCGTGCTCACTCAGCGAATTACTTGCATCTGCGGTTGATCCGCTGGGCGCATGATCAGCTTTCTCACCCACGGCATTCGCCTGCTCAATCGCCTTTTCCACAGCCGCATCAAATTGACGAAGGCGTTCTTCGGCTTGCTGCCTGTAAGAATCTAAAATGCGGGAAAATTCCGGGTTCATGTCCACTGTCCTCCTGTCCGGACGATACCTTTCACAGCTGGTGCAGCTTGGGCGGCCGCGGTTTTCTCTTTCGGATAGTCGTACACAGGCTCTTGGGTGGCCTGAGCAGTCACATTCTGCGCCACAGGCTGCGGTGCAGAATCAGCCGGTGCAGACGGGCAGATATCCACGCCCGAGTGCTCAGCCGCTGGCGCCTGGATGGGCTCGGCCGCGGCAACCGCGGGTGCAGCGTGGGGGCCAATCCCCCATGTCCCGAGGGTTTGATTCACCTGGTTGACCACGTGTCCGATTCCCTGCTGGATGTGGCTCACAAGCTCGCCCCCATGAGCAATTGCGTATTGCACGAGCTGACCGATTCCGGCAATAAGCATTCCAATTCCACCGGTGCCGACCACCTTTTGCAACAGGTCGCCGAGGTTAAAGTCCACCCCGAAGATCCGCGCCAACAGTCCCCCTTGCGCACCGGTGCTATCACCATCGCCAGAGTCGTCCGACTGCCCATCATTGGCTCCTTCATCCGCACCCTCGTCGGTGTCCCTAGCGCTGTCTTGATCCTCGTCATGAGCATCAACAGTGGGGGTGCCAGGCTTGGGATCGCATGTGTCGTCAGTGTCGCAATGCGCAGCAGAAGTCTGCACGGGTGTGCGCAAGCCAGTCCGCTCCGATTGCTTCCTCTGTTCTTCAGCCATGTCGCCGCACGCGCACGTTGGGCTGTGCTGGGCGCCAGCGCATGCACACTGTCCCGATGGAGCACTGTCCATTGGTGCCTGCCCCGCTGACTGAGCGGGTGGAGCCTGCTGTGCACCTGCAGCCGCCGGAGCGACGGGCGCCCCACCAACTGGGGCACTCCCGCCACCACCGGTTCCTCCACCACTGCCACCGGCTACCCCACCACCGGACGCAGAGCTGCCCCCGACGGGCTGGGGTGTGTTACATGCGCCTGCTGGTTGCGTAGTTACCTCCTGTACAGCCGGATCATCTGTCTCCAGGACCACCGGGCATCGCTGCTCGCAGGAGGCTATCGCTTCAACTTTCGCAGTGAGAGCTTCGAGCAATTCGTGCAGAGCAGTGTCGCGATCGGAGGCGGCCCCCAGAAGGATACTGGCCGCTTGGTCGATAAGCCCGGCACCTATCTCAACGACTTGGGCGACCACTGCTGGATGTTTAACCGGGTCAATTACGCTCAGCTTGGCAACCACCCCATCGATCAGGTTTTTAAGTTGGCGCGCGATAAATGCCGTCTGAGCATCCATATCCGCTTCAATCGCATCAATAGTATTCCCTGCATCATTGCTGTCTTTTTCGACTTCATCCGCATCACTGAGGCCCTTGAGCACCATCCCAACAATGCCGCCTACGCCTTGGGCAATGAGCTCTCGGCCCGCGATTTGAACGATCGGCCGAAGCAGCGGCCACAGATACTTCGTCGTGCTCATGTCCGCAGAGCCGCGGGTGCTTCGCCCGCTTGCGCGCAATGCGTTTGTGTCCAGCCCTGCGGTCGACGCGAAACGTTCGGATATTTCCGCAGCACCCACCGTAGGCCCTCGGTACAGGCCACGAGAGCCCGCATGGAGTGCGTCGACGGACGCGGCGTAATCACTTACTGCTGGGTAACTAGTCATCGTTGCCCCCTGTGTCGAACCAGCGCTGTGCTGATAAGTCCTGTTCTTTCAACTGTTTGACCAGTGAGATTCCTTTCTCGCTAACCCCTGCCATCCATCGCATTTGTCGGTAGTTATTGCGATGAACGCGCATCATCATCCCGTGCAGGGCGATGGCATGGTCCCGAAAGTCCCTTCCCAAAGCCTGCGCAGGTAGGAAGGGTAAGTCCGCATTGTGCGCTGCGAGCTGGGTGCGTGCTTCACGCACAAGCTCATTGAGCAGATCAATGGCGGCATCAATGTCAACGTCCATGTCGTGACCCATGTGTCCCCCTTGCATTGTTGTGCTTAAAATTTTTTCGGTGGTTTTTTCCCCTCACATACTTGGACGTAGAAAAACCCCCGTGGGTTCCACGAGGGTCTAAAATTTTTTTATTGATGACGTCGCGGGGGTTGCGGCGTCCAGGCGACTTTAGACGTCTGCGACGACTGCGGCGAGGCGTCCAGCTACTTTTCGGGCGGTTTCTGCGTCGGCTGCCTCCACCATGACTCGGAATAGTTCCTCAGTTCCAGAGGGGCGCAGCAGCACGCGGCCAGACGATCCCAGCTCACTTTCTGCGGCGGCGATTGCGGCAACTACGCGTTCGTGTTCAGCGATGATCGACTTGTCCGAGACGGGTACGTTAATCAGCACCTGCGGCAACACCGTCATAGCTCCGGCGAGAGCCTTGAGGCTCAGTCCCGTTTCGGCCATCCTAGACATCAAGGCAAGCCCGGTCAGAACACCATCACCGGTGGTGCTGTGGTCAGGTAGCACAATGTGGCCTGATTGCTCGCCGCCCAGAGAATAACCCCCATTAGTGAGCTCAGCGAGCACATAGCGGTCACCAACGGCCGTGGTGCGCAAGGTAATGCCGGCTTCATCCATAGCGAGCTTAAGTCCCAGGTTGCTCATCACCGTGGCGACGAGGGTGTTCTTGGTCAGCTGGCCATTGTCTTTCATCGCCAGCGCCAAAATCGCCATAATTTGATCCCCGTCAACAACGTTGCCTTCTGCATCCACAGCAAGACAACGGTCGGCGTCACCGTCATGAGCCAAGCCGATATCAGCCCCGTGTTCAACGACTGCACGCTGAGTTTCTTCAATGTAGGTCGAACCACAGTGATCGTTGATGTTATAGGCATTGGGCTCGTGGTGAATTGCCACAACTTCAGCACCCGCAGCACCATACGCCAACGGTGCGATATCTGAAGCCGCACCATTCGCGGCGTCAACAACTACCTTGATGCCATCCAAGTTCGCCGGCATAGACTCCGACAGGTGCTGCAAGTATCGCTCCTGGGCGTCATGGGCTTCCTCAAGGACACGACCGATGCCATGGCCGGTCGGGCCCGTCTCTGGGAGGGAGTGCAACGCGCGCTCAATCTCATCTTCGACCTCGTCAGCTAGCTTGTGGCCACCGGCGGCGAAAAACTTAATGCCATTGTCGGGCATGGGGTTATGCGATGCGGAAATCATCACACCCATGTCCGCACCATAATCATCGGTCAGGAAAGCAACAGCAGGTGTCGGCAAAACACCCACGCGCAACACATCGACGCCGCGGCTCGCCATGCCCGCAGACAGCGCCGCCGCCAACATCTCCCCCGACACACGCGGATCGCGGCCAACAATAGCAACAGGTCGACGCTTGGATGTGCGATTCTCGCTGGTCAAAACGTGAGCTGCGGCCGCACCCAGCTTCAACGCAAGCTCCGCAGTCAAAGCCTTATTAGCAAGGCCTCGCACACCATCAGTACCAAAAAGTCGACTCATAGCCACCAAGTATGCCCCCAAAGGGCCCTCAAGTGGTCTTTACAGGCCGCACAGACAGCCGGCAAGGATTTACGAGCACACCTCGGGGATCACCTTGGCGTCCTCGTCCTGCAAGGTCCACTGCTCAAACGCTGCCGTCACCGCATCCACGTACAACACCGCACCCTCCTCAGTCGGGTGGATCAAGTCCTGACGCAACGCCAACGGATCCGACTGCGCGGCGTGGCACCAATCCGCAACATACAGGTTAGGGTGACGTTCCGCGGCGTCAATAATTGTCTGTTGAGAAATCGGAATCCAGTAGCGATCGCCATAAGGCAACGTCACCACCACGATGCGATCCGGGCCTAGCTTGTCCATGACCTCGTCGATCACTTCTGGCTCGATCGCGGAATTTGTGCCAAAGCCCAGTACCACAAACGGATCCAGCGAATCAGTTGCCTCCAATTGGTCGATCGTCGGACCAATCGACAACATCGCGCGGGAAACTTCCGCATCAATGTAGATACCCGGGTAGCGTTCTTCAAGCGCTGGTGTACTAGCGAGCATCACCGAATCGCCGATGGCCGTGATCTGGTCCCCCGTAGGCATCGCCCGAACTTCTTTCACCTCTTGAACGGACTGCGCCTTTTCGGGCGCATCGTTACCACTACCGGCACTGATCTCTGCCAAGTCCCGCTCCAAGGTGGTCTGATTCGGAGACAAAGCGAAGGCAGCAATCGAGCCAGTGGCAAAAATAGTGACCACCGCATACCCCACCGCGATACGACGTGACTGGGGCCCTGGCGATACTGCCTCCCGGATCCACCCGCGAATCGCGCCCCGGTACCCTTTACGACGAATCGGGGTCTCCACCCGGGCATACGACCAGTGGCTCAACGGTACAGAAATCGCCAGCGCTAGCACACCCAGCAGCCACGGATTACGCCCCCAGCTATAACCGAACAACAACTCACGCAGTAGCACAATCACCGGCCAATGCCATAGGTAAAGCGAAAAGCTACGCTCCCCCAACCACCGAAGGGGACGCACCCGCATGAGGTAGCTGACCGGACCCGTTTCCATTACGACATTTGCCAGCACGATCGCCGTAAGAATCGAGCCCCCGAGTAGACCTCCCCTATACGTCACGGGGCTAGTATCTGGCAGTGTAAAAAACAGCGCCACTAAGCCTGCTGCCGCAAGGGTTCCCAACAATGCAGCAACCACCGGAATGCGCAACGGGTTTCGTCGCTGTGGCCAGGAATCCGTCGCATCTGAACTGACGGAAGTCATCACGATCGCCAGAACTACACCGACGAGCAAACCGAAGGAGTGCGTATCGGTCCCATAATACACACGGGTAGGGTCTGCCTCGGGGTTATACAACGCCACCATCAGGGCAAAAGACACCGCGCCGAGGATCGTCGCTAAGACCGCAGCCGCGGTCAAACGGGTGCGCAGGGCTGCACCGCGCAGGGCACGACCGCCAACAAGACCCCCGGTGATAGCTGCGAACAACGGCGGCCACAGCAAATAAAACTGCTCCTCGACCGCCAGAGACCAATAGTGAGCGAATACCTGCACGCCGGTGTCTACAAAGTAGCTGTGGGACCCCGCTATCTGGACCCAGTTGTTAGCAAAAACCAGAGTTCCGAGAAATTGTGCTGTGAGGCCGACACCTGCGTCTCCACCGATGATCGCTGACAGAACCGTAACAATAGCAAGCACGGTGAGCGCGGCGGGCAAGATGCGTCGAGCGCGACGAATCCAGAACTGTTTCAGGGATACCGTGCCGTTAGCGACCTTTTCCCGGACGAGCAGAGAGGTAATCAAAAATCCAGACAGCACAAAGAATACGTCAACGCCGAGATACCCACCGGGGAAGACGTCTCCGAAAAAGTGATAAATGACGACAGCAGCAACAGCAACACCACGCAGTCCGTCGATACCACTGACTCGGCGAATCCTCGATCCGATACGAGGCGTCGATTGCTGTACTTGTGCTGGCTGTCCCACGTTAGCTGTTCTCCCTTTATCCGGCAGCGCTATTAGCTCCCGATGGGAGAGTGTATCAGCGACCGATGTGAAAAAGTTTCGCGCCTTTTAAAAGAGCAAAAGCCTGCCCTTTTGAGCGCTCACGCCCCTTTTCGATAGAGTGTTCGCACCAAAAGAACAGGCGATGCATGAACTAATGAGTGACCGCGTGGGTCTTAGTTCTTGGGCAGACCCTCACCGTGTTCTTCAGCAGGAGCTGCAGCCGGTGCAGGTGCGTGAGCCGGGCCCCTTGTCACCCCGGGGACCTTTTGAACTGAGCCTCGTTTTCCGGACTGGGTTAATTCTAAACGACTAGGGTCTGTGCAAGGGTCTGGTTCCGATAGTGCATCGGGGCCAGACCCTTGAATCGTTCTTGAAGTCGGGTCGTGTTGTACCACAGGATGTAATCATCGATGGCTCGGCAGAACTCATCGACACTGTTGAACCGAACACCGTGGTACATCTCTGCTTTCAGATGCCCGAAGAAATTCTCCATCACCGCATTGTCGTAGCAATTACCCTTCCGCGACATTGACTACACACCACCAATGCTTGTAATCAGATCGCGCCGGCTTGAGTGCTGGTACTGGAAGTCCTGGTCAGTGTGCGCAATAAGTCCTTCACCCGGGCTGAACATGGCGATGGCATCTTAAGATCGGCATATTTGTCTGGCTTGCCACGACGGCGCTGATGTTCAAAAACGTCGACCTGTCCAGGCCAGATGCGGAAATTAAGTCATCAAGGCGATGCTTTGACTTGAGGGTGATGATGGCCTCGACTTTCAGCCTCGTCGCTACTCCCTCAAGTCCCTCAATTTTTTTAGATACGCTACTTCCGCCTTCAGCCGCTCATTTTCGCGACGTAGTTTTTCCTCTTCGGTCAGCGGCGCGGGGCGAGCTGAACCTTTATGCCTGCCTTTGGGCTTGGGTCGCAGTGCATCAATGCCGCCTTTGTTGACCTGCCACACCCAATGGCTGATCAGGCTGGGCGAGGACAGTCCAAATTCCTCGGCAAGAGCATGCTTGGATTCGCCAGCTTTATGGCGAGCAAGGATCTCCTTCTTCGTGTTGAAGGAACATTGATTCTTTGTTGGTTTGCTCACAAGACATAAAAACACCGCGCCCCCACTGACGAGCAGTGAACGGCGCGGTGTCGAGCAGCGTAAAAGTAAGACTTAACGCTTGGAGTACTGCGGTGCGCGACGGGCCTTGTGCAGACCAGCCTTCTTACGCTCCACGGCACGGGAGTCACGGGTGAGGAAGCCGGCCTTCTTGAGGGCGGCACGCTCAGCCGGGTTGTAAAGGTTCAGCGCACGAGCGATTGCCAGACGGAAAGCGCCTGCCTGACCGCTAGCGCCACCACCGGTGAGGTTAGCGTGGATGTCGAACTGGCCATCGCGGTCCAGAAGAACCAGCGGAGCCTTGATCAGCTGCTGGTGCAGCTTGTTCGGGAAGTACTCTTCCAGGCTACGACCGTTGCAGACGAACTTACCGCTGCCCTCGACCATGCGAACACGGACGATGGCGCGCTTACGGCGACCAACAGTCTGGATGGGGCCATCCATGATAACGGGAGCAGCAACCTCAGCCTCAGCCTCGACTGCAACTGCAACTGCATCACCAATGGTGTTGGTGAACTCTTCGCTAGCTGCAGCAGCAGCTTCAGCTACCAAGTTGTCGTTGATGTTCTGATCGGTCACTGTGCCACCTGCTTGATCTCGTAGGTTTCAGGCTTCTGAGCAGCGTAGGGGTGCTCAGCGCCAGCGAACACGCGCAGCTTCTTAACGGACTGGCGGGTCAGCTTGTTGTGCGGCATCATGCCCTCGATAGCCTCGAAGACGACGCGCTCGGGGTGCAGCTCCATGGAACGACCCAGGGTCATGGTCGTCAGACCACCCGGGTAACCGGAGTGGCGGTAACGGAACTCACGGTCGCGCTTGTTGGAGGAAATGTGAACCTTGTCAGCGTTGACGATGATGACGTAGTCACCGCAATCAACGTTGGGTGCGAAGTAGGGCTTGCCCTTGCCGCGCAGCAGGTCTGCAACCTGGGAAGCCAGGCGACCCAAAACCACGTCAGTGGCGTCGATGACGTACCACTTACGGGTAATGTCACCGCTCTTAGGGTGGAAAGTAGACAAAATGACTCCTTATAAGTCTGTCTAGGACTGCCAGCCACACAAGATCAGAAAGGCGTTAGGTACGGCGGCCGGTGGAGACCCGCACTAGCCTGCTGCTTTCAGCAGGACTTGACAACTGCTGGAAGCTTCCAAACTCGAACCCAAGAATAATAACGGAAAAGCAGGTCCGAAACAAATGTTAAAGTTCCCCGAACATGCGTCCTCCCGGCTGCGCGTTTGTTTTTCCGGGGGATCGGTCTAGTTCAACAGTACCTGCGCAACCGGGAGGGTGTCCTCATAGTTTTTTCCTAGTGTCGTTCCAAGCAGCCTCCTTTCTCTACATTGGTCAATCGATCTATTTTTTAATGTGCTGCGCACACCGTGCTCACGGCGAACGCAGCAGGCTTGTTACATCCAGCTCGAAGCTGCCGCGCGGTTCATTTCCGACATGTGGTCGTTACCCTGGCGCACTGCTTGAGCAATGGTCGCAAGAATCTGGTTGAGCTCTGCGGCTGCTTTATCCCACTTCATCTGGGCTTCTTGGTAGGCGGTTGCAGCGTCACCTTCCCAGGTGGCGACCATCGGCTGGATACCTCTTTTTAGGTCATCCAGCATGGCATTGATCTGTCCGCTGGAAGCATTGATGTCTGCGGCGGCTGCTTCGATCGCACCGAATTGGTACTTGATTGCACTGTTCATAGTGTGTTGTCTCCTCGTGAGATTGTCTGGACTGTGGATCTGGCAGTTGTTAGAGGGCCAGCCCCTGGCCGCCAACCTGGTTGAATGCCGCAGCGTTGTCGGCTTCCACGTTTTCGAAGTGCTTCGCGTTGGACCGGATGTTGTCCGAAATGCTCGCTAGCGCGTCTTGAAGATCGCGTGCGCTGGTGTTCCAGCGCTGCATCAAGTTGTCGAAGGACACTTGTGCAGCACCCTCCCAGCTGGAGCGGACCCCGTCGACGACTCCCCGCAGCCGGCCGAGTTCGCCTTGCACTTGGTTGTTGACGTCATCGACTCGACCAGCGGTCGCGACCATCACATCAGCTTCAGTCCTAAATAGTGTCGACATTGTGTCGTCCCACCTTTCGTTGTTAAACGATGCTTGCTGTTTTCAGAAGGGTGCTTCACGGTGGTTGTCCCCCCGTTAGAGAATTTTTCCCTTAAATTCCCTTCATACGTATTAGACGTAGTGCCTTTGAGGCAGGTTCCCCAGAATCTAAAAATTTTTAAATTTCTTCACAACCCCATCTGAGCTGCAGTTTTTCAACCCCAGTTACATAGTCATTGTTAGCCGCTGAGTTTCACGGTGTGCTCTACTGCGCGGCACAGTGCCCGGTGGCTGATCTCTAGTGAATGCTGCGCGTGACATCCGACGCTGATCAGTTGCCCCTGTTCAATCCATGCCGCCCAATAGGTCGCGCTGCCGTCACCTGGGTCTTCCGTGTAAAACAGTCCGGTGTCTCTTGCTTCAGCACCGAAAGCGCTGTCCGTTGCGAGTTCGGTGCCCGGCGATTGGGTGATTTCCTGCCTCATTTGTTTCAAGATCAGGTCGGCGTCAGTCCCGTGAAGGTCGTCGCGCGCCAAGTAGATCCTCAGCTCTGGATGTTGGCCTGATAGTTGGAGGCGCCCGTCGGGTAGCTCTTGCGCCTCGTAGCCATGTGGTGCTTGAAAGCTCAGTCCGTGCAGTTCTCGGATGGTGGCGGGCTGTTGCGCTTGACTTGATGACGTCGCGGGGCCTGGGGTGATTGTTGTTGTGCTTGGGGTTCTCTGGGCCGGGGCTGCGGCGCGGCTAGTGGTGGGCTGTGCGTGCGACTGTTCGTGTTCTTGGCCGCTTCCGTTGGAGGTCAGGATGAAGAACCCGGACAGAGCGAGCACTAGAGTTGCGGCTGCCGCGATGGTGGTCGTTTGGATGCGGGTTTTCCCGCGGCCTTGTGGGCGCATGCGGTGTTTCTTTGGGTGCTGACGTCGCGTGGGTCGCTCTATGTGCGAGCGTTGCGGTGTGGCTTGTGGCTGGGTTTGTTCTGCCTGCGTGGTGTGCGTCGGCTGTGGTGCACTGGGGGTCTCTTCTGTGGGTTCCTGGGGGTTCTGCGCGTCGACGTCGTAGCCTTTTTGTTGCAGCGCGGTTATAAGGTGTTGTACTCCCGCTGAGGTTTGTTCGGTTTCTTGGCTGGCATCGGAGTCGCTGCGGCTGGGTTCTTCGGTGATGTTGATGGCGATGTTTTGCGGGCTTGCGGCTTGTAGGTCGCCTGCATCGCGTTCAGCAGCGTCGATGAGGTCGCTCATTTGTTGGATGATCCCGGCTACTGCCCAGCCATCTTGTAGTCCTTCGTAGGGTAGGTCGAAGCGGTAGGTTTTTGTCCCGTGTTGTTGGCCGGTGTTGCCGTCGATGATGCTGAACACCGTGGCGGCTCGTCCGAGGGCTACGTTGACTGTCCAGCGTGTGGCTTTGTCGGTGTGTGCGGTGTTCATGATTGTTGTTCCGTTTGGTTCGGTGGGGTGTCGGTTTGGGCGATGTGGATGGTTCCTGCGTTATGGCCGTGTGTCACCAGGATGGCTCTGCCGGGTTGTTGGGTGGTGGTTTTCACCCCGAAGATTGGCCCGTCTTCGCGGTCGGCGTCCATCACGATGACGTCCGGTACTTGGTCTTTGAGTTCGCTCATGAATGGGCCGAAGAGGCTGCGGTTGAAGCCTCCGGCTTTGCGCGCTAGGACTACGTGAAGTCCGATGTCTGCTGATAGGGGTAGGAATTCTTTCAGGGGCAGCAGTAGTTGTTCTTCCAGTAGGTCTGCGTCGTCGATGCAGAGATATAGTTCTGGTCCGCTCCACCAGTTGCGTTTGCGTAGTTGTTCTGGGCTGATGTCGGGCCCAGGCAGTCGGCTTTTCAGCGTGACGCAGAGGTTTTTTATTGCTTCTGTGCTTGTTGACGTCGCGGGGCAGTAGGCCGCCAGCATGTCTTGCTCAAGCATGCCGAGGTGGCGTCGTCGGTGGTCGATGACGATCATTCGTGCCTGTTCTCTTCCTATGGCGCTGATGCCTTGCATGATGGTGCGTAGGGTTGTGGATTTTCCGCAGGCACGTGCACCGATGACTAGTAGGTGTGGGCTGGTGTGTGGTGTCCAGCCGACGGGCGCGAGGTCGCTTCCGCCTATTCCTAGGGGAATCCAGTGGGTGTTGGTTTGTGGCGTGGGGGCTTGCCCCCTGGCTGCCATTGCGTCGAGTTCTGCTTGGACTTCTTGCAGCGATAGGTGTGTCGGTAGCACTCTGAGTGCTGGTACTGGTGGCATGCCCTGGGTCATGGAGCTTACGTGGGCGGTGTCTTGGGGTGATGTGTGCGCGATCAACATGTGTTCGCCTGCTGGGGTGAGCCCTCTGCCCGGCGCGCCCACCAGCGCACTTTGTGCTTTCCTATCGATGAGTGAGTCCATGGGTTCGGCGAGTTTGAGTTCGATTCGGTGGTGGATGAGGTCGCGGATGACGGGGCGTACGGTTGTCCAGCGTTGGGTGCTCATCACTAGGTGGATTCCGTTGCTGGGTCCGTCTGCGGCGATTCGGGCGCATCGGTCGAGTAGGTGTTCGTGGTCGTGGCCCAGGACGTGCCATCCGTCGACGATGAGGATGGTGTGGTGTGGGTCGGTGGTGTTTGTCTGTGTGTTGTCGATCAGTCCGGTTACTTCGTCGATGATCCTTTCGACGCGTTGTTTGTCTTTTTTGCCTGCGATTCCTGCGACGTGGGGCAGGCTGTTGAGGTCGTGGAGTCCGCCACCGAAGTCGATGATGTAGAAGCGGACGTGGGAGGTGTTGTGCGTTGCGGCGATGGATAGCACGAGGGTGCGTAGCGCTGTCGTTTTTCCGGATTGTGGGCCTCCACAGAGCGCCATGTGTCCTCCGGAGCTACCCATGTCGAGCACGAAGGGGTCTTGGCGTTGGTGGTAAGGGCGGTCGATGATGCCTATTGTGCAGGCTAGGGTGTTGGCATCCTCGGCGGTGCCAGCGTGTTCACCGTGGTTGGGTTGTGCGCTTCCGATGAGCTGCCCTAGGGAAATACGTGGTGGTAGTGGGGGCAGCCACATGCAGTGGGCGCGCAGTCCGCGGCGTCCGGCTTGTTGTTGTGCGCCTTCGGCGATGGCGGCGAGAAGGGTGATGCGGGTGGCAGGTTGGGCGTTGTGTTGACTGTCGTTGGGTGATGACGCCGCGTCTGCCGATTGTCCCTGCGCTTGTGCTTGTAGGGTGCGCAGGGTGAATGGTTGAACTGCGGAGTTTTCGTTGTGGCCTGGGGTTTGCGTGGTGGTTGGTTGTGCGAGTTCTTTGGCTTCGAGTGTGCCGGATACGTAGCTTGTGTGGAATCCAAGGACCCCCTCGGCGTCTCGTTTGAGGTATCCGGCGCCTGGGCGTGAAGGCAGCGTGTAGGCATCGGTTACTCCGAGGACTTGGCGGGATTCTGCGCTTGAGAAGGTTTTGAGTCCGATGCGGTAGGACAGGTGCGATTCCAGTCCTCGGAGTTTTCCCTCTTCGAGTCGTTGGCTGGCGAGCAGGAGGTGGATGTGGAGCGAACGTCCAAGGCGGCCGACTGCGACGAAGAGTTCGGCAAAGTCGGGGTGCTGTGCCAGCAGTTCGGAGAATTCGTCGATGACGATGAACAGTGCTGGCATGGGTTCGGTGCCCGCGCGGTGGGCTGCTTCGTTATAGGCGTCGACGTTGGCGAAGTTTCCGGCTTTGCGTAGTTGTTCTTGCCTGCGGTTCATCTCACCACTGATGGCGGCGTGCATGCGTTCCACCAGGACGGATTCTTCTGCTAGGTTGGTGATCACTGCAGCGGTGTGCGGTAGCTGTTCGAGTCCGAGGAAGGTCGCACCACCTTTGAAGTCGACGAGCACCATGTTCAGTTCGCTTGGGCTGTGTGTTGCTGCCAAGGCGACGACGAGGGTGCGTAGAAGTTCGGATTTCCCTGAGCCGGTCGCACCAATGAGCAAGCCGTGGGGGCCGTCTCCACCTTGCGCGGATTCTTTCAGGTCGATCACTAGGGGTCGTCCTTGGCGGTCGAGTCCGATGGGCACCCGTAGCCTGTCGCGCCCTTGGCGTCGTGCGGACCACATGGTAGTTTTCCACTGGTGGAGGTTGTCGTATCCAAGCAGTGGCAGAAGGCGCGTGGAACGTTTTCCGGTTATTTCTACGGGGCGTCGATAGCCGGACATTTTCCGGGCGGTGACGGTCGCTAATTGTTCGCTCAACAGATCTGCGCGGCAGAGGGTGTCCATTCCGTTGGCCGATGGCACACGGATATCCCCGTCGCGCACATCGAAGTAAATATCCGATTGGCGCATGCGTCCGATGGTGGGCGCATCAGGTGCTGTGACTACGTCGAAGACGATGTTGTAGTCCTGGTGTTGTGGTCCCCCATCGTGGATGAGATCGTCGATTTCTTCGCTGCTGATCATGCCCGCGTCCAATTCGCTCAGAATCAACACCCTGACTGCTGCGACTCCCCGGTCAGGCTGCCCAACGGTGTGCGGCAGCCACTTCACCCATTCGAATCCTTCGCCAATCACTTCGACGGAAAGCATTTCGGGCCCGTAGGAGAACGTGAGGCTACTGATCAGGGCCCGGATGTGTTGCGCAGCGTGGGGCCCACCGACCCCCACGCGGGTAAAGTGCGCGAACTCCATGATGATAGGAGCGTCTTCGACAATCCC
>ERZ773046.319-NODE-319-length-32755-cov-4.315780_pt1 | contig 32755 bp, 24 predicted proteins | sample MGYA00580634_ERZ773046 | MGnify/ENA primary metagenome ERZ773046 (study PRJEB29015, sample SAMEA2738127) | human oral metagenome | biome: human oral; feature: human-associated habitat; material: saliva | place: China | collected 2159 ... | reverse complement strand
CACGCCGTGCCCGCGCCGCCCTCCCGCCGCCTGGCGAGAAACCCCGTCCACTAGCAGCGCTTACGCACAAGAAACCCGGCATCCACACGAAATGGATGCCGGGTTGAAATCGCTCTTAACCTGTACGGCCCTTACTTGTACTCGTAGAAGCCCTTACCAGCAGCAACGCCGGTCTCGCCCTTGTCAATCTTCTCTTTGAGCTGGGCAACAATGCGACCCTGTACGGACTCAGGATCCTTAGCTGCAGGATTCATCAGAGCAACGTTGTATGCGGTGACCAGGCCGATGATGTCCAGAATCTGGAACGGACCCTTTGGCGAGCCGGTGCCAATGCGCCAAGCCCTGTCGATGTCCTCGACGTCGCCGACACCGTTAGCCCAGAGCTGCTCAGCGGAGACCAGAAGAGGTACCAGCATAGAGTTCAGCAGGTAGCCAGGCTGCTCCTTTAGAACCTTGACCGGAATCATACGGATGCTTGCCGCAAAAGCGACGACCATGTCAAAGTTCTCCTGAGCGGTACCTGCGTGACCCATAACCTCGCCGATTGGGTTGCGCCAAATCTCGTTAGCAAAGTGGAGAGCCAGGTACTTCTCGGGACGACCAGTAGCTACAGCGAACATGCTTGGAATCATGGTTGAGCTGTTAGTTGCAACAATAGTCTTCTCGGGCAGGTGCTTGGCCAGCTCGGTGTAGAACTCAATCTTCTGCTCTGGATTCTCCGCGACAGACTCGATAACAAAGTCAGCGTCACCAAAAGCCTCGTCCCAATCGGAAGTGAGCTTGAGGTTGCTGTATGCGCGCTCTACCTGCTCTTTAAGCTGGTCGAGCTTCTCTGGAGTAATCTCGTCCTGAGCAATGAGACCGTATGCGTACGCCTTAGGATCGCTCTTCATAGCCTCCAGGGTGTTCAGATACACCTCTCTGAGGTGCTCAATCTTTGGACGAGCGCGCTCAATTGAAGCCTCGGACCTTAGCCAAATAGTGGTTTCATAGCCGCGATAAGCGGTCTGGAATGCAATCTGGCTGCCCAAAACGCCGCCGCCAGCAACTACAACTTTCTTAACCTGCGAAATGTCCATAGGACGTTCCTTTCTACAAGCGTGGCGAGAAGTGCCGCGCGATTTATCTACCGTCCCTATACCCCAGAAACTCTCCGTCAAACATTCGTTCGAAAAATTTCCGACTTTTATTCAAATTCTACAAATCGCTCCTTGGCGAGAAACCACATCTATCCCTCACACTTCTTGGGTAGAATAGAGGCGTACATTTAGCATCTGGTTTTAGCGCAGTCCATTGGCTGCAACCCAAAAAAACACCAGGTATAACGCCTGAACAGAATAGAGGCATCATGATCGACGGAACATACAAGATTCAAATGGATTCTCCCGTTGGAGCCAAAGAGGGTACCGCTGTTCTCATTACCTCTGGTGAGAAACTCACTGGCTCTCTGACAGCTATGGGCGTCCAGATTGATATTGAGAACGGCAAGGTTACCGACAACTCGTTTACCTTTGGCGGCAAGCTTGAGTCTTTTGTAGGTCCTGTTATCTTTGCCGTTGGTGGCTCCGTTGAGGGCGACACCATTCAAGGCATTGCCCATATTGCTAACCGAGACTTTGTGTTTACAGGCACGAGGGAGAGTTAAGGTAGCTGCGTCATCCCTGTTAGCAGTACAATAAATGCATTAACTTCTCAGGCAATAGTTTTACGTGTTTTACTAAATTGTAGAAAACAGTGTTCTTGCTTCTATAAATATAGAGGAATGAGGAATGATGGATCTAAACCTTCAGGTTAATGACGATAATCGCAAAAAGGCCATAAGAGAGCAACTTTCATCAACACAGTTTCATCTTTCTTCGACCGAACAGTCTGTAGACGTTACGAATGCAATTAAGATTCCTTTGGACTATCTTCCATCACTGGGAGTAGCTTTTGGTTCCATTCCTACTATGTTTCGTTCAATCACGACGACAATAAATATACCTACCTTACTGACAGTAACAGACAAACTTGGAAATCCTTTGGACCCAAACGTATTACAAGCTTTTAAAGATGGATCAGGTCTGCTTGGCTCATTTAGAGATGCTGCAACAGGATTTGGCCAAGCCAGATTTCATGTTCAACAGGGGATGTCTCTAACAAGTGTCACAACGATGCCCTATAATCCAGCATTTTTAGCTATGGCTATTGCACTTGCTCAAATTAATAAGAAGTTGGATTCAATTCAGTCTTCTGTTGATCAAATATTTAAATATATGCGCCAGCGTGATAAGGCTGACATGCAAGGAAATCTAAAAACACTTGCTGACATTCTTAATGAGTATGGGTTTAATTATGGAAATACAGTATATATGTCTAATGCTCACATGAAAGTTTTAGACATCAAACAAAAGTCCGAACAAGATATGGAATTATTCCGATTTCAAGTGCAGGAAAAACTTCATAAGAAAAGTTTTATTGAGATTCGTGAAAGTGTTTCTAAACGCCTAGATACAGTCCTAGATTATCTTAAGGACTATCAGCTTTCGGCGTATATCTATTGCTTTGCATTATTCCTCGAGCCAATGTTATCTGAAAATTTTGAGAGCGGTAAGTTGAACTCTATTACTCAACGTATCGAGGAAGTATCTATTCAATATTTAGAGTTATATTCTGAGTGCTATGAAGTCCTTGAGACTAGTACTCACAAATCAATTGATACAATCGTTTTTGGTGGGCTTGCACTCGCTGGACAAAAGGCTGGGAAGGCTATAGCGTCAACAAAGGTCGGAGATCATACACTTATCGATGAGGCATTGGAAGGTGCTGGAAAGGGTATTGAGGGATTTAACGATAAGTATTCAAATAGTCTGACTGAGAAATTGCTTAGTGCTAAAAGTTTGGATGTACTTCCATTTAAAGAAAACGTGGAAAATATCAATGTGCTTTACAACCAACCATCTCATCTGGCAATTGATGACAAAAATATTTATGTTCTTCCATGTTAGTGAGCATGTTGAATAGAAATCAGCTATTAATTAATAAATTGAACTTGCTCTAAAAGAGTAGACAAACATTTTATTGATAAGGGCATCTAGGGTCTAGATGTCCTTATTTGTTCACACCTTAATATTAAATATAGAAAAAAACAGGTCAAAGAACGAAATTCTTACTGCAGTAGCTCTTCCGCGCGCATTATATGAATAGTCAACAGTGTGCAAATTTATGTACATGATAATTCTTCTTGTGCTGATAGCATTTTATTGTCAGACATTAGCTCTTATTTATGCCTTGTAGACAACAGGAGGTAAGACAAGCATAAGGGAATAAGCTCCATGTTTGGCCAAAGTAGAAAGAAGTTAAGTTGTAGTCGAAAGGACAAATGATGCTTTCATCCGTATTTGAAACTCTTACACCAGAGGAAGCTTTTGCAATCTTCCTGCAGAAGTACTATCACGTGCAATACGTGGAGGAAACTACTCGTCATCAGAGGAAGAAGACTGGCGATTTGCTTGAAAAGTACAATTGTTCTTTTATCACTCCTTATGATCCTGCAGGATTTATGTCTACAGAAGAATATGATCGTCTTGTAGAAATTTCGGGATGTGACCCATCAAGCTATGTGGGTGCAACTCTTTATACTATTAACAATGAGTCATATATTCCATTTCCTAATCGTTTTGAGGAAATGATGGAGAATGACGATTGGATTTATGATTTTGTTTTAACTGGCACTTATTCAGCAGCCGACGATTTTGGAGACAATATCTATAAAGATTATTACTTCAGAACTCCTGAGGATGACAACGATGAGTACTTTTCATCAATTGTAGAAATCAGGCGCTATTTTAGAAGAATTGATCGAGTACGTAAGCAATTTGATGAAATGGAACGTTTAAATTCAAAGTAATATCGCTTGCGTCAAGAGACTTAAATGAGCGTTGCATCAAGAAAATACCGTAACTATGTAAACAATCTTGATGATATTCTCGTAATATCAAAGTTTTTAGACTAAGTAATGATTTACAGAACAAACCGACTCCAGAAGAATTTCAGAGTCGGTTTGTTCTGTTTGTTTTATACGCTGTTAGATAAGTAGAATGTCTTTACTTAATAACAACCTCTAGTGAGCTTCCGTTTAAATCTTTAGACACTACAATTTGCTGAGGAATTCGGTTCTTTAATTCCTCAACGTGAGAAATGATTCCAACAAGAGTGTTGCTGTTTGTAGAAAGCTGGTCAAGGAGTCGCAATGCCTGCTCAAGGGTTTCTGAATCCAAAGTTCCAAATCCTTCGTCAATAAACATTGAATCTAATTGAATTCCTCCGGCATCTTGCTGAATAACATCTGAAAAACCAAGTGCTAGCGCTAACGACGTCATGAATTTCTCGCCACCGGATAATGATTTAACGTCTCGGTCCTTGCCGGTATATAAATCGGTAACCTCCAGATCAAGATACTCGTTCTTTTTATATTTTTTGTCACCCTTGGTTTTAAGTACAAACTGTGAATCAGTCATGACTGCAAGGCGGTCATTGGCGGCCTCAACTACTCTTTGCAGATAGGTTCTTTGGACGTAGTTCTCAAGTGAAATACATCCAGACTCACTATTACTCGACTTCCCACTAACAAAGTCATAGAGTGTCTTAGTAGTGTTGTATTTCTTCTCTGTAGCAATTGCATCGTGATAGATACGCTTTATTGTGTTTAGAGGAGATTCGTTGATGCTGATCATATGATTAATCTCAGTAATCTTGTCTCTAATTTCTTGTTGCTCGATGTCTATTGCATGGATTTGATCCTCAAGATTGCTGGGATCAATACAAAGAGTGTTATCAAATTGACTTTCCAGTGTCTGGCGTAACCTTTCTTGATTTTCAAATTCAAAAGACTCTTTGTCAAACTCCTCTTTTGACTGGGCTAGTTGCTGTGACAATATTCCCAATCTTGCCACAGCATTTTCGAGGCTGACATTGATTTTATCAATGTCAATCAAATCACCTGAGTTTTTAATTGATGACAGTTCACCATGACGCCGATTAAGATGATTAGTTAATTCTTGAATGGAATTGTTTGTCTCTGCCTTATTTTCCTCAATGTTTTTTAAATCTATATCGGTTTGGTTAATTCTTGATTCAAGAATTTCTTTCTCTTTATTTTGAGATTCAATAACAGATTTCTGTTGAATGAGAACCTCATTGGCATGCACAAGCTCCTCGAACGATTCAACATTTTCAAATTCATCTATCAGATGTACTGCTGATAGTACATGAGTGAATGATTGGTTGAACTCATTATTTTCAAAATCAAGCTTCGTTTCAGAGGCTGTAACTGCTGCTGATTGTTTTTGCTTTTTTTGATGGATAGATTCCATCGTGTCTTTTAGCTCTTTAATTTTCGTTTCAGATGGAACGTCGTTGGACAAAGATGCTATCTGTGGATGATGTATTGATCCACAGACAGGACACGGACTACCTTCAATAAGTTTAGAAGCAAGAATTCCCGCCTGTGCAGCATTAAATTTTTGCTCTGCAGATAGATACTCCTCTTTGGAATGATTGTATTTGACAGACAGCTCCTCTAGAGCAACCTGTTCTTCTTCTAGTTCTTTTAAGTAAGCGTCTGCGTTCTCTTTTCGTTTAACAGTTTGCTCAATTTCGGAGATCAATCTATCTATTTCAGTTAATTTGTTTGAGTTTTCCTCTATACGCTGTTTCTTTTCTTTAAGCTCATTTTGTAGTGTTTGAGTTTCAGTAGACTTTCTATCTAACAGTTCAATCTGCTGCTTGTGATCTAACAGTTGAGAATCTAACTTGCTAATTTCTAATTCGATACTTTCTACGCTCTTTGACGCTGAATCATATCTATCTATCTTATCTTCAAGTTTTGTAATATCAGAACGAAGCTTTTCAATCTCACTCTCATTCTTCTGAGCTTCAAGATAAGCGCTCTCTTTTTGATCAAGAATAGGCTTATGTAAATCTAGATATTCATTACAGGCACTAATTTGATCTTTTGTTTTTTGGTTTGATTGCACTAGAGCAAGATCTCCTGTTAAAGCGTCCTTTCTATCGCTTAACTTTTCAGCCTTTGAGTCTAGAGAGTTAGCTTCTTTATTGAGAGCGCTGTTTTGTTCTTCAATAAAAGTGTGTATTTCATTAAGGTGAGATAAAATAGTTTTCTCATTTTTGAGATATTCAAGGACTTTGTCAGACTGCTCTTGATCATTAAGATTTATACCCTGTAGTGCATTTTTAGCAGTAGTAAGATTTTTTTCGTGCTCTTTTTCAAGCTGTGACGTGTCTGCCTTAAGCCTTTCTTGTAATTGTTGATAAATTTCTGTGTTGAAGATATTTCGCAGTAATTTTTCGCGATCATTACCATCGGCTGTGAGAATTTTAGAAAAATCTCCTTGTGCAATCATAACAATTTGAGAAAATTGGTTCTTATCAATTCCCAGTAAATTTTGAACTTCTTCATTAACTTTTCTAGTATTACTTGCGAGTAGTTTTTCTTCCCCATCAATCAATTGGTAAAAGTTTACTGTTGTCTTATGATTAGCTGTCTTTTTATCAGCTTCAAGGTTTTTATCCTTTTTAAAAACTTGGTAGGAAGAAATTCTTTCGATTCGATATTTAACTCCGCGGTGTAGAAATTCGAAGGTTACAGTGGATGGAGATTCTAGATTAGCAAAGTCACTAAAATTAGAAATGTTCTTTCGATCTTCTCCGCTTGCTTCTCCATACAAGGCATATTTAATGGCATCGAAGATAGTTGTTTTTCCTGAGCCGGTTGGTCCTGTAATAAGAAAGATTCCGTTAGAGTTAAATTCTTCAAAATCAATTGAAGTGTTATTTGCATATGAATTGAACGACTCAAAACTTAGTTTTAGTGGTCGCATTAGTTGTCTTCCTCGTTTGAATTGTTGAGCTCAGTAATAATTGAAAGTAGTATGTTGCGCTGATCTTCATTTAGTTCTGAGCCTTGTTGGGTTTCGATGAAATTTGTAATAACTTCCAGCAGATTATTGTGAGTAGAGAGATGTTCATACGTGGTAGTTACCTTTTTTGATTTTCCACTTGGGGATTCAAAGGTAAGTTTAAATAAGTTGGGAAATTGCTCTTTCACATAATAGATTGCATTAACAAAGGATTCATCGGTGAGGGTAACGTACACGTAATCATTACAGATATTGTTCTCATTGACTATTTCATCAATGGAGCTTTTTGAGCATGTAATTTTTCTAAATGCTTTAGAAGTATGAATTGGTGTTGATTGTGTTTGAATATTTCCGTTAGTGATGTCTACCAATTCCACTGTTTTCTCGGCATAGTACGCTGTGACATTGGTTGTAACAGAGCTTAAGACTTGATCTTTCTTTTTAATTTCACTATCAGAATAGGGGAGAATACTTCCGCTATAACAGACAGTGTCTCTTCCGATTGTTTGACGTATATGAAGGTGTCCTAAAGCTACGTAAGAAAAGTCTTCGAAAAGAGAATAATCTACACTATCAACTCCACCAACGGTGATATTTTCTGAATCGCTTTGTTCGGGCAGCTGCTGTCCGTCGATTACAAATTGATGTGCGATAAGAATATTAGGAGCATTCTGAAGAAGAGGTTGTTGGCTTAAGGCAAATTTTACTGCATCAGAATAGGACGAGATTTCTTCAGAATGTTCTGGATATTCTTGTCTGACAATCGCAGGGGTTATATAAGGTAGAAAGTGGATTCGAACAACCTCATTTCCAACTTTTAAGTCGTTATATTGCGGCGTGGAAGAAAACGGTTTTGCAAATTTGATGGAGCTGTTTGTAAAAAATTGTGTATAGCATGATATTCGAGACGCATCATCATGGTTTCCGGCGATGATGTATACAGGTATGTCCGATTTCTTACAGTTTTCCAGGAAAGTTTGAAATAGATTTAAGGCATTTACTGATGGAACCCCTTTATCAAAGATGTCTCCAGCAAGAATCATTGCGTCTATGTTATTAGTCTTTGCAATAGACAGAATGCTTGAGAGTGCTTCCTCTTGATCTTCCAAAAGAGAGATATTTTTTATTTTCTTTCCTAGGTGTAAATCTGACGTATGAAGAAGTTTCACTTGTTGTCCTTTACGTTAGGGTCTGAAAAAGTGTCTTACAAGTATTTATATTTGCGTTTGTGAACCAGAATTAAAAATTGGCAAGCAGTTTGGATGCTTGCCAATTTAAAGTCATTCAGCTGAACTAAAGAATCTCGAACTTACCTTCTTTGAGTTCAATTTCTTTACCATTGATATTTGCGGTAGGGGTGCTAAGCCATGTAGAGATTTTTGTAATGACTCCGGTTGAACCCTTTTTGGTCCAGCCAATATCCTCGGTAAGAATAATTCTGTCTCCGACTTCTGGTTTCTTCATAATGTTCTCCTTTCGTATTTGAGATATGAAGATTTCTGCCTATGACATTGGACGTTGAGAACATAGCCCATTTTGCGTATGAATACCTGCTAGAACTATCTTCTTAACATCTTTACTTGTAATTATTTATCTATTTTTGAATGATACATGTACATAAAATTGTACATGCAGAAAAATCTATCAAAAGCTAAATAAAGAGGGAAATGAACTTCTAAGTTTTGATTGTAAGGTATTACAAATAGTTTTTACAGAAGCGGAGTTCGAGGCTCTGTAAGTCTTTAGATGAAGAGGTAGATGACATAAGACACAACGCTTTGTCTTTTGATACATGGACCTATCTTTAGTTTGATGCGATCTATATTTCTATAAGCGAAGCAGGATACACAACCAAGTGTGCAGCTGTTAGTGCCGTGGCTGTATAAACGGATGGCAAACAAATAAGTTAGCCGCGGGCTGCTCTAGGGACTGCGGAATGCAGTAAATAACTGTTAGTTTTAAATAGTAGTGCTTCAACAAAAAACTGGCGAGTAGTTGTAATACTCGCCAGTTATAGAAGCATATAAGAATGAGCTAGAGAATTTCGTAAGTTCCTTCTCTTAGGTCAATTTCTTTACCGTCAACATTTGCTTTTGCGGCCCAGCTCCAATTGGATACCTGTGTAATTACACCAGTTGAGCCCTTCTTAATTGTAGAAAACATATATCCAACGTCCTCTGTAAGGATAATACGGTCTCCGACTTCTGGCTTTCTCATAATGATTTTTCCCTTCTAATACTAATGATAAAGAACTTAATTGCTTACTTTGCTATTTCGAACATACTTGTAAATGAATTAAGTCACCCCCCCTCTTTCTGTTAATTGAGCATATGGTGTTCAGAGACTAAGAATTATCGACCTTAAATAACTCTATGGCTCTCAATAACTTCAGAGGTACCGTCACTATAGAACACGATCGTCTTTTCAAAGAGTCCACCAGGAGTGGCTTTTCCGGCCCTTGCTAGACGGTCTTTAACAGCCGCAAGTGCCTCATCATAACTGCTAAATTCACCGTTATATCCATAGCTCGAAGTATATTCCACATTATCAACTGCAGAGGTGCCGTAAAAAACATGCTGTTCGCCAAGTTTAACAGGCTCAGCAGGTGCTTTAGGTTGCTCAACAGCTGGCTCCTGTGGTGCCGCTGGTGCTGTAGGGGATGGAGCAGATTGAGATGGAGCCTCTACATTACTTTTGGATTCTTCTGGCTTGGTCTCTTCTTTGCTTTCTTCGGCTGGTTTGGTCTCCTCAGCCTTCTCCTCTGGCTTGGTTTCCTCAGCCTTTGGCTGGGTAATTGCTGGGGTAGATGGCTGAGTAGGAGCTGGAGCTGGTTGGTGCGTTGCTACGATACCTGCTGCTGTACCACCTGCAACTGCGACGGTTGCAACTGCCATACCAACCTTCTGTACGACAGGTGCAGCCTTAATTGCGGCAGCGACCTTAGTGGCAGCCTTAGAAACCTTAGCAACGCCCATACGCTCGGCGAAAGCATTTTCGGCTTCAAGTGCCTTTCCAGTAAGTTCCTTGGGCTTACCGAAAACCTGGCGAATTGCTCCCGTAAACTTGTTAATCCTATAAATTCTCATAACGGCTTCCTCTTTGTGTTTGTTTTGTTGTTAATAATTAAGTCCAGTTAATATCTTAAAACATTCATTTCAAATCCATTTTTTGAAGAATAGCTTTACATAAAATCTCTAATTTCTATTCATTCTTCAGATCTAACTTATTAAGCTTGCCCATAGAAATAGTATCTATCTCTCTATTACTTAAATATGTAATAGAGAGATAGAGAAGAAATAGAACAACTACTTAAGAAGGAGCAAAGGTGAATCAGATTTTTCAACTATGATATTAATCATCTCGTTGATTTTTCTTATATATTCATCAATTTGTTCTTTAGAATTAAAGAAGAATAGATTATCATCGGGCGATACGTTGTTATACCACTCATACCACTTATACACACCACCGTCAGAGTCTTCATGAGGCTCCGCATCCTTACCAATTTTACCGCACCCACATTCTGCTGCCTTTGTAACAAAAAGGTCTAATAAATTATCTTCTTTGTATAAAAAATATGAATCGTTGAAATTTTTTTCATCAAAAAAATCAATAACCTCTTTAGAGATTTTATTTCCAAATCTCAGTGACCAATATTTTTTGAAGAAAAGATGCCAGTCAATACCTGATAAATCAGCAAGATAGTCATATTCCTCTTTTGATTGAAAGCCAATCCAAGGAGAATAAATACCACCATCTAGAATAATAACCGATTCTTTATATTCGACAATTTTTTTAGGAAGGGGGTACTCAAGTACATAATAATTAAATTCGAATCTGTCTCTGAAGTAATATTTTTGCAGCCAAATAGCCCTTGCATCTTCTTTTGATAGTTCCATTTTTTTCCTTTCAATATGAATTTTATATAGATGAAATCGTATGTATTCAAAGTTCTATTACATTAGTTGCCGTAAGCGCTGTCATAGATAGAGATTTTGGTCTTGGTGATACCAAGACTAGCCTACCCATGCGTTATAGAACTTTACAGTACTCTATCAATCTGTACCGGCTTTACAGGTAACCTGCTTTACAGCTTCTGTAGTCTTGTTTACGCAAAATACCTTCATACAACATCCTTTCGTTTATAAATCCAATAAATGAACGCTTTCAATTCATAGAGAATGTGAACACATCCACTTATTAAATTTCGATAAAAGAAATTTTGGGATTTAAGCGCTAACTATCCAGGCATAAATTCCAAACTTCTTTTTAGAGCTTGATAAGTATTTCATAAGGGATAAACTTCATATCTACTCTATATTGTCTTTACAATTGTTGTTAAATATGATAGGGAGTTGGCAAATTGATTATCGATTAAAAATATGCTCTGAGAGAGGAATCATCTGCCTCAGAGCATATCTTTATCAAATTTGTATTTAATCTATTGTTGATTAAGAAGCTCATCTAATCTTGATGCGCGTTCAACTTGTCGATTAAGTCCTTGTTCTAATACTTCTTCAGAACCAATTACGGTAACTTTTTGTTTTGCTCTTGATACACCCGTATAAATCAGTTCTCGCAGGTTCAAAGGAGAGTCAGCTTCGTTGGTAAGCATTACCAACGCATGTTTATATTCAGATCCCTGGCTTTTATGTATGGTAATGGCATAACCAAGTTCTGCTGCTTCAATCTGTGGACGAGAAACATAGCGGACAGTTCCCTTTTCTTTTCCTGGGAGAACTAATTTAAATGAACTTCTTCCCTCTTGAGTAAATCGTTTAATTAAAAGACCTGTATCACCATTGTTGATATCTAAAGTACTTTGATTTTTTCTAACTACCAGTACTGCACCAATACGCTCCCCATATGCATCAACATCACTTTTTGTTGAACTAAAGTCTTTTTCAATTTCTTTAGAAATAAGAGCATTCCATTCTTGTATGCTGTTAGTACCTGCTTTTGTTCCTCGTTTTTTGGCGCAGAGTAATCGTAGATTATTCATTTCATCAAGTAATGTTGCGTATTGTTGATCAAGTTCTTCTTGGGAAATTTGATCGTCTTTTTCTTGTTTGTAAAGCTCACCAACTTTTTGACTCAAGTCCCTATAGTGTTGTATGAGCTCCTCTTTATAAGAAGAATTTTTCCTAAAATTACGTGAATCAATCAGAGTGACGTTCTTCTCGCCAGATTTAAGTAGATTAATGGCCTTTTGTGTATCCTGGCCTTTGATTAGCTGTACTAAGGTACTAACTCCACCTTCATTGCGATGACCTTGAGTAAGTGCTACAAGTCCGTTATGCAATTGAATAAATGAGGTTTCAGAGTGATCATTTGGCCACTGTTCTTCTGTGGATGTAGCTGTCTTCTCCCATAATTTTTTCAGCGTGTTGTCAAGTTTGATACTTGCGGATAAATCTATTGAGGTGTCGCGGCGTGCCTGGTTTTGCATGCCCTTTACGATATCTGCCAGTACAGTTCCAACTTCTACAGACGCAAGTTGATCTGGGTCACCGATTACAATGACCTTTGCGTCTTGAGGAATTGCTTCTAGGAATTTTTTAAACATGAGAAGGGGAACCATTGACGCCTCGTCAATGATAAATACATCTCCTGACAGTTTGTTCTTTGCGTCATATGTGAAGTTTTCAATAACGGTGGGCTTAGCTCCAAGGAGTTTGTGAAGTGTAACCGCTTCAAGTTTGCCGTAGAAATCACTCTCAGAAGATGGAGCTTCGTTTTGGATTGATTCTTTAAGGCGATTAGCTGCTTTTCCTGTTGGTGCAGCAAGTTTGATATCAAGTTCTTTTTCAGGGTTGGTTTGGCGAAGGATTTCAATCATTCGTGCAACTGTTGTTGTTTTTCCCGTACCAGGTCCACCAGTTAGCACAACAAAGTTCTTTTGAGTTATTGCTCCGAGTGCTCTGACCTGCATAGGGCTTAAACAACCCTTCTCGCCAATTTTGAGTAAATTGTGGGATTGAATGGCATTGCTAATTTGCTCAACGGAAGGAGTTTCACCAGTAAGGTTTCTTGTTTGTCGCAAGATAATCTGTTCAGCAATAACTTTTTCTGCATACCAATATTTGTTTAGATAGAGCCATGGTGTTTCACTACTTGAAATTTCAAGTTGAAGAGGAAGAATGTTTTGTTGGTCTTCTGTTGTGGTTTGTTGATTTTTGGATACATTGCAATATGGGCTCTTAATCAATGCTTCAACGACGTTTTTTGTTGAAAAGGAATCAGGCCATGTAACCTCATTAAGATTAAGACAGGTTGCGCCTTCATCAATTGCCTTGAAACAGTAGGCGGCTGCTTCTTCTACTAAGAAAGCATCACCTTGTCCAGGATGTAAGATGCTAAATTCTTTTATATCTTGGTTAGATGGACGAAGAAGACGGCGAGCGAGTATCCGAAACGATTCCATTTTTCTCTCTTCGGGGCTTTCAATCTCAATGCTGTTAGGTTTTGTATAGGTAAAACTACTCATGAGATGAATCTCCTTCAAGAATTGTATTTGTTTCAATTACTAAATCTTCAGGGATTGCCCAGGTAAATACTCCAGGAGCATCTTCTGTATTGTTTTGTGGTTGATCGCCCATGCCTCTGACAAAGAGATATGCAACGCCTTTAGGGACCTTTCCTGTAATTCTATATACGGCAACTGCATAGATAAGTGCTTGTAGAAGGTAAGTTGCATCCTTCATTTCTTTTACAATAAATTCATGCCTATAGTCATTACGGCGTGGCGTGAGGACGGTTATTGTTGAATCCATATCATCTGGATCTTCAATTTCTTCAGTTTTTCCAAATAGCCTTGTAAGGTTGTTTGTTTTCCAATCAGCGATAAAGTAATCCCCCTGATCATCACGCAGAAGAACGTCAATGCTTCCTGTAAGAATGCCTTTCATTGATATTGCATCGCCCAGTCGCTCAGCAAAGTCTGATAGCTCATCAGAGTGGACATATTTTGTCCAACAGTCTGCAATTTCGTAAAGCATAAATTTACTATTTGGGTTTAAATTGAAATCAAACTCCAGTTCTGCACGAATATTTTGAGGATTAATATCTAGAAAAGATTTGCCCTCAAATGGTCCATTTAGGCTAATACTAAAGACCTGCTTTAGTGCTTGCGTCAGTCTTTCATGGGATTCTTCAAGTGATAGAGGCTCGTGGTCTTTGGAGTTTAAATTCTTTTCTATAAGTGTTTGTTTTGCTGCGTATGAACACGCTTCATCAAAGCTTATTGATGAATTTGACCTGCGAATATTAATGAGGTTTTCAAATCCTGCGTGAATTTGAGTACCAAAATCTGTTCCCGCTTCTAAATCTACCAGTGGGTGAGTGTCAGCAGTAAGTTCTTTGTTGAACCATTCTTCATTTGGAGATATTTTTTTGGTTTCATTTATGAGGTTCTCATCATTTTCAACGTTTAAAGCGTCCGAAATTTCTTCAATTTCATCATCATCATTTCCTCCTCCGCTGGTCGTAACGTCTGATTTCAGGTTAGCGGAGATACTGGAGTAAGAGGTTCTGTATTTCAGTTCTGGTAAATCGTCAGTATTAATATGCTTATAGGCACTTAGTTCATCAGGTATGCTTGACCGAGCCCTGTCATTGGAGACATCTTCTCCGCTATTTAGCACATCATCAGTAAGCTCGAAAGTATTGCTACTTAATTTGGACCTTGCATTAGCCAAAGCTCGCCCTAAAGGAGGAAGGGTGGCGGTGTCTTTACTTGAATTATCTTCTGGAAGGGGATCGGCCCACACGACGTTCAATAGCTCTGCTCGAGTGAAGGCAACATAGGCTATACGTGCATTTTCTTCCGATTCCTTTTTAAGTTTTATTTGTTTTAGCTCTTCTATGGAACATGATTGTAAATCTTTAGATGAAGAAAAAGCGTAGAGACAACAAGTCTTAGAACTGCCATTAGAGCCGTTTCGTTTTGGAATGGCCAAATAAGGTAAGAGAACTATTGGAAATTGAAGTCCTTTAGAACCGTGATATGTGTATATTTGTACAGATGGCTCATCGGTAGGTATATTAAGTTTTTCTTCATCTTCTGCAGTTCTCGAATTTTTGGCTGCAGCTATGATTTTCATACTTAGCTTTTCTACAAGATAGTTCAAACTAGGATTTTCATGCCATAGTTTTTGCAGCCAATTCTTGACTTGAAGAGCGTTGATATAATAATCTTCACCGTACCAATTAGTAAAAACTCTTTGGCTGAAGTTAGATTTAGCCTCTATGTTTTCCCATAAAAGATTAAACCCACCTTTTTGGGTTTGATTTTTATATTCTTGCCACTGTGTAATAATTATATCAAGTGCAGAATCATTCATTAAATCATTAACTTCAAAAATGCCAAAAGGTCCAGTGGCAACTCTCTTAAGGAGATTTTGGTCAGAGAGACTAACTAAAGACTCAAGTAAGTCCAACCAGTCCTTTGCAGCCTGTTCATCAAAGACACTTGTTGTATTAGTGAATACAGCTGGAATATGAGAATCTTTGAGAGTACTTAAAATTTCTTTAGCCTCTTTTGTCGTGTCTACTAAAACGGCTATGTCACTTGGTTTTATATGCCTAGACTTATTTTGATCCTCTTTAATGGAGTAGGTCTTTAACAGAAAATTGATTACAGGTACCACATCGCCTGGAGTATTACTTTTATTAAATTTTGTTTCTGATGTACGAATAAACAATCCTTTATTTGCTGGGCTACGATTCCCATCAAGAAGCCTTCTGTCATTGATATGTGTATGCACATCCATTATCGACTCAGGCTCAAAAAGCTCTTTTGTTATTGCATTTACGGTATCTACCACACAACTATCGCTTCTATAGTTGGTATTTAAGACATACATCTTATTGTTATTTTTTTGGGCTAAATCATGCGCATCACGGAAATTCTCAACATCTGCTCCACGGAAAGAGTAGATAGATTGTTTATCGTCACCAACAGTAATCACTTTGACTGGTGAATTCTCATTGGAATCGCTGAGGAAAGCTTTTTTGATGATATTCCACTGATTGATATCAGTATCTTGGAACTCATCAACCATTACTAATTTCCAACGTTTTTGAAGTAACTTTACAACCGCTTCGGAGCTAACCGCTTCGTTGGTAAGAGCTAAAAGACTATCATTTGACATTATGGAGTGTGTCCGCTCCAAAAGCCCATAAAGTTGAGCAAGGTCTTTTGTCCATCTTTGCCATGCGAGAAGTTCGCTGTTAGGCTGAATAGAAGAACATTTTGCTTCATCCTCTGTAGAATTAGATTCTGTACTTGATTTATCTTCTTTAGGCTCAAACGCACCTTCCAGATCAGCAAAAAATACATCTCTATTAAAAGAGCCCTGAGCATTTTTAAGTGTATTCTGATAAATTTTACTGTCAAAAGAACGAGCAAAAGATTTTGACTGAGAGTACTTTGTCAGATTTGCGTTATTGGTTAATTCATGTAGATCGCTCGTGTCTTGTGATAAAGTACGTCCTGCATCAAAGTCAGCCAAAGTGCCAACAATTCCTAAAATTTCAGTGCAGAAGTGATGGATTGTTCCTATGGAAGCTTCGTTGAGGTGAGCAACAGCGTATGCGCGGTTTTTCTCAAATTGTTCCTTGTTAAGAGATTTTCCGAAAGATTTTTTAAGATCAGCAACTTCTTCCTCGTTGGTCAAAAAGGTTTGTATGCGAGTTTTGAGTTCTCTTGCAGCATTATTGGTAAACGTGATGACTGCGACTTCTTCTGGTTTTATACGATTCTCTTCGTTTGAATCAACAAACAGATAGCAAAGTTTCTTACAAATAGAATACGTTTTACCAGTTCCAGCACTCGCGTCAAGGAATGTGAGAGGAGAGCCGAGTTCAGATTCTGCTTTAAATTCATTTAAATTACTCATGTTACTTTCCTTTTTTTGAATCTGATGGGCTGTCTATTACATGTGACCAATCAATTTGATCTGCAAGTACTTTGAAGATTGATTCGTTGGATTCTTGTTCGTTTGTGATTTCATCATCATTTGAGCGGCCACAAATAAGGCTGAGTGCGTGCTCATAATTTTCTAGCTGGTCTATTGGAATATTAATTAGTTCCTGCCAATTAGCATTCTCGCCCCAAAGTACTCGGTCATATTCCTTATGATATTTGCGATTCTCTTTATTAAATTTATATAGAGTCTTTTTATCAACGGTGGTGTCACTGCACTTCGTATCTGGTTCAGACTTTTTATAGGGCTTAATGGTGTTAATGTCTAGTGGGAGTGGGAGTTGCTGACCAATGAGATAAATTTTGATGAGCCTTGTAAGCCAGTCAGAAAGTATTTGGTTGTTTTCTACGATAACGCTATTTAAAACGTGACTTATAGATTGAGTATCTGAATACCAAAGCTTTCCATATTCAATTTTGTTTTTATGCTTGGACAGAAGCAAAATTACCGCCTTAATGGTTATCGCCAAGGTATCTCTATCTTTATTTTTATTAAATTTACTATCTCTGTTTGTAAGGGTATTGCTCTCAATTTCAACAACGCATGATTCACTTACAAGACAGTTCTTGATTGTGCCAGAAATCTTATATTCGTCTACGTTGACTTGTATGGGGGTATTTGGAACAAAAGAGCAATCGTCAGCAAATCTTCTCTTGGAGGCTTCTTCTTTAGCGTCATCCATAAATAAGTACTGTAATTTTGCAAAAGTCTTCATAACCTGCTCCTCGATATTAGGATTAGGTTTTTTGATAGTCTTGGATAGAGCTTCTACTCCTGCATAGTTTCTTGTGCTTGAGTCAAGTTGCTTAAAGACATCACTAATTACAGGACTATATAGATCCTTCTCGTAATTGTCTGGCTTATATCGGAAATCATTTGGTGCTTCGAGTTCTGTTAAAGCACTTGCTTTTGCTCGTGCGGTGAAAAGATAGCTTGGTTCAGTTTCATCGAACAGCCCGTAAGATTTTGTTTCATCGTCAGAAATATATATGCCAAGCTTTTTCTTAACAAAATAATCGGTTGGATCTTTATAGAAGCTCAGTAAATCAGAGAGATCGATTTCTTTTTGGGAATCAAATTGATCCTTTGAGAATGTCCACTGAGAAAGTTTTTTAGAGTAGCGATCAGTTGATTTGTTTCGATAATTGATATAGGCGTCACGCATTTTGGAATGGTCTTTGTAAGAATGAACATCTGTAAGATCTGTTACGGGATTAGAAAAAGGCTGTAAACCGTATGTTATTGATGAGAGAACAGAAGAAAGTTCTCGTTCAATATCTGCAATTACAGTTGGAGTATCTAAAACTTTACCGGTATATTCACTTCGACTGCTATAGACAATATCAACTTGTTTAGCACTTGTGAGTAATGCATAGAGTTGCTTGAACGATTCTCTTGTTTCGTTTCTTAGATAGTTGATTTTCTCGCTCTCAATATTTGACAGCGCATCATCTCCATATACTTTATTTGCAAGAGGGAAGTTTTTATCGGTAAAGCCTGCGAGAATAACGTGTTTATAAGGCGTACAGTGCAATTCATTTGTAGCACAAACAACAGGAGTACCTGGAAGCATATTTCCTGGAATTCGCTGTTTAGAAATACGACTTTCAGCAAGTTTTTTTACTTCATCTAAGGTAAGTGTAATTTGGTTTTCTTCAGGGTTAAGAGAAAGAATTTGTCCAGTTTTATCTAACCATTTACGCGCTATTGCACGAGCTTTTTTCTCATCAACAACTGACGGCTTGAAGAAGACGTCATCCAATGATTCTTGAAGAAACGCTGACCAGTTATCAATTGAGAGGTCAATTGCCTTATAGCTTTCTTCTGGATTTATCGAGCAAATAAGGTTTCTCAGACGTTCAAGGTATTGAATTGCTTTTGCAGCAACCGAAACAGTTATTGAGCTATTGGTTTTTGGGGTGTAAACCGAGGTATCAGAATCATTTGAATCCCAACAAATAGCTTCTTTAGTGTCAACTGAGATAGCAGAAGCGATACAACGGAGGACGTATTCAATTGTGCCTGTTCGGTTAGGTAATATCTCACTACGTAACTGTGAATTGTAGTCCCATCCCCAGGCAGCTTGTGCATCTTGCATTAACACAATGAGATTCTGTCCATCCTCATAAGATAGACCCGCTGCGTTTAATACTCCTTGTAGAGAAAAGAGCTTTGCAATATCTTGGAAATTAACAGGACCATCTAAAAGAGAAAATAACGTTAAAAGGTACTGATTTATTTCTGAAGATTGGTCATTACGAGCTTCATGAGAGAACCAAAGTTTAATACGTTTAGAGGGATGATCGGTATCTGGACTGTATTTCCGTTGATTATCGTGTTTGAAGGCAAAAGAAAGCAGTGGGAAAAGCGTATCCAATTCAGGGGTTAGAATAAGAATTTCTTCTGGATTGATATTTTCTTCTTGTGAATTAACTAGCTTAACTACAAGATCTTGAATGACCTGAACCTGTCTGTTGATTCCAATACATTTATGAAGTGTGGTTTGTGGTAAAGAATAGCTTTCATTTTTCTTTATCTTGTTATCTGAGGGCATCCAATTTTCTAATTTTGGACCAAGGTTGCCAGAATCGGAAAGCTGGTATTCATTGACTTTAATATTTGAGTTCTTTAGGCCTGAAATTAGGTTAAGTTCAGATTGAGAATAGAAGAGAAATCCATACACAAAAATTGATGTTGGTAAGTGTTTGATTGGAACATTTACATTTTTTGTGACACCGAAGGACGAGATGAATTGCGCTGGATTACCATATTCAGGATTCAGTTGAATAAGTTTTTTCCAAAGCGTGATTTGCCATTGGGAGATTTGATTGTTAGGTAGTTCCAGTAGAAGCTCAGGCATTTGATCAAGATATCTTAGATAATTTTCAGCTGTTGTCTGCGCAAGAGTTAACCTACGAGCCTTTCTCTTTCGATAGTCAATTGTAGATGTTGAAAGTCCTTCAGTAGTAAAGTGTGCGCGTGCAGAAGATACTGTTTTGTTTAAAAAGTCTATAGCTTCAGGGGTATCAATTTTATTGAGAGCTGTATTAAATGCTTCTGTAAGCTCAGCCTGGAATAGTTGGCTAAGCTCTTTGTTTTTGCTTTCAAATTCAATTGCTTTTCGGACTGTTCCTATTAGTTTTGGTTTTGTCGCTTTTTTGCCTTGAGCGATTTTCTCTTCATAACTTTTATATTCATTTTCATATTTTTCTTTTTTGTCTCTCTCATCGTCAGTAAGTTCAAGTCCAGTGATTTGATATTGCTGAATGCAGTCAGACAATGAATTTTTATTTTGCTTGAGGGCGGAGCTGATATCTAGAGCAGATATAGTCTTTGGAAAATTATTGCATACAGAGTCTGTGATGAGTTCTGTAAACAATGTCTCCAAGTTGCTCAGATTACGTTCGACGGTTTCAAACTTAGAGGTTTTTTCTGAAATGATAAATCGAAGAAATCTTTTGCCTTGGGGAACTTCATCAAATATCCAGTCAAAAAGATCTGCTGCGACATCGGAAACAATGAGCTTAAGGGTGTCTGGATCAATGTCTAAGGAATCTTCTTCATCTGTGGATTCTTGAGAAGATTTATCTGCTCCAATCCAGTATTTAAAGTTGTCCGGGAATTCATCGGCATAGTTATTAAAAACTTGAAGGATTCTCCAGGTTAGGTTTTCTTTTGACCAGGGATCACCGTATAGAAGGGCGTCTAGGTTGTTTTCTTTAATGGAATTACAACGAATTTCAGAGATAAGATCTTGTGCTGTCATTATACGGGTACCTGCATAGATTCCCTGTTCAGCAATCTTTAGCCTGAGGTATGCAGCGGTTTGTTGAGTAGGGACAAGAATAAGTTGATCGTTGTCCATGATGTCATGATGTGACATCTCGGATAGAAAATCTTCTATGAAATTATTAAAAACTTTATCGATACCTGAGGTTTCTTTGTAGGTTTTCTCATTCATGTTATTTGCTTTCTATGTTAAGTGGACAACGAAGAAGCGTTTAGTAGAAATGGCGACTATTCGTATTTCTCATGAAGCTCTTTAAGTGCTTTTTTCAAATTTAATTGGAATAACAGAGGTCCTTCAACCGTTGCAATATCGTAGTTATGAAGAGCCCACTGAGTCATTGCAATTGCGTTGGCTTCAACTTTTGCATCAAAAGTTGAATGTGTTTTGTTGTAGATTTCTTTTATATGACCAAAATCGTTGAAAAATGAATTTCTTGCGCTTCGCTCATTTTTCACGTGGATTGTAAATGTTTCAAGTGGATCTGAATACATATAAAGATAATCAAGAGGATACGTTTCCGGTATTTGTTCAACTGGCTGGATTTTCTCGCTATCTTTCTTATCACGATAGATAATGCTGATGTTGAGCATGTATTCGAGAGAGAAATGATACAACTTGCCGCTGTCGGCAAAGCGGGCTAATAAATAGTACTGTCCTCTTCGCGCTACAATTTTAACCGGAAGGACTTTGTATTTATTTTTCCTATGGTCTAATCCCGAAGGTGTGGAAGTGAGCTTTAGCTCTGTGTTGTATCCTCCGAGTTCAAAAGTGACCTGAAGCTTTTCTTGAATAGCTGAAGTAAGTTTTTTGATATTTGAATAGAGCTGATTGTTGGTAAGACGTTCATGCTTATCGTCTTCAATAGTTATGTTAGAGAGAAGGTTGAGTGCATCGTAACCACCAAGTAGGCTTACCGTACTAAAAAGGTTTTTAAGTTGCTCGGAAGACAGTCTACTATCTGGTGTGATACCTAAGGCAATATACTCAACAAGTTCTGGGTCCAGCGGAGGAACTACATACCAGTTGTATCCTGCATTAGATAAATCTGATTTCTCTATTTTTTCAACAGTAAAAAGGCTTTCAGGATATTTTTGAGAATAGCTATAAAAAAGTTCAAGAATTTCTTTAACTCGACGGCGATCAGTAAAGATGTTGTATTGCTGGAGCTTCTCCAAAATATCAGAGATAGATAGAGGATGTTCCTCAGAGCTTTCTCTTAAAAGAATTTTTTGGACGAGAAGAGCAAGCGATGCGTTTTTTAAAAATGAATCATCTGCCATATCTATTCCCCTCAGCTGTATGATTATTTTATTTTATATAGAGTTTTCTAATAGCGTTATGTTTGAAATAATTTTCACAATCATTTCAGAATATTCATGTACCAATTTTTGTACATGAATTGAAATCTCTTTTTTATACCATCTTGGTACTCGCTTGAGCAGGATTCGTTATTTAAAGCCAGACGATTTTTGATAGATGAAAACAGATTTGATCTACGCGTAGTTTTGAGCTGTTTGAGTTACTAGCGAGCCAAACGAAGGGGAATGAATTGTTATTTTACAAGGCTTACATTAAATCGGAATTGAATGTAGGGAGTTTTACTCCAGCTAACCCAAGACCACTTTACGAGGAGCTTGGACAAAAGATTTTTTTGTATCCCACATCACTCAAAGAAAAGAGTGACCGTGCTCTGGAATTATTTAGTACCAATCCTGAGGAAAGAAAGGAGAGATATATTTTTAGAGATAACTTGGATACAAATCAGTATTTTGAAGTTATCGCAGTCATTATTGATGAAAACATCACAAAAGATGAACTTACTCTAGAGATTAAAAAAGCTGTTGAGACCTGGGGTTTTGGTGTTGTACGCGATATTCAGGTTGACGAATGTACCGCTATGGAGGTTGGTGACAAAATACGTCTTTCTCATTTAAGCGAAAACCGTGAAAATTGGGCCGCAAGACTTCATCTGGTTAGCTTGTTTGAAGTTCTTAAGGCTGGAGACGCCTTTTATGAAAATATACTGGGTAATCCTAAAAAGACAAAAGATATCCTTAGTGATATTAAATACAATGCTTCGCGTGAGTACAGTGATTCTCTTCTAGAGGAGCTAAAAAGAGTTTGCGCTGGTAAAAGACATAGAGAGGCACTAAAAAGCCTTAAACTCCCAGTGCATTATGTACTTGAGGGGAATTCTTCAAAGCAGTTGAACTCAGTAACAAAAGATTTGATTGACTGTCTTTATGAGAAGGGCCGTGTAAAAAGTCGTCTAATTTTTACGTATGATATAGATAAGATTCAAAATTTTCCTTTCTATAGAACAATCCGGCTAGAGCTTGGTGACATTAACAACGAAATTGCCGAGGCTATTTCCGGCCATGTGATTGTTATAAATTACGGTAGGTTTGATAGTAAAGAAAAATATAATCTCGGTTTGTATGAAGCGCTTACAAATTTTATTACACTACTTAGGCCGTACTTGAGCAATACGCAGCTTATTTTTGTAGTTCCTGAGGGGTCTTCGGAGATTAGACGCCTGCTACAAAACCTTTTTGAGGTTCCACTGGTACTTATTAAGAAGAATAAGGAAACAAAGGTATCTCTTGAAGCTCGTAGTATGTTGATTGAACAGGCTGAGTGTCTTGCTATGGAAAACGGCGAAACACTGGACGATTCATTTGAAGCATTTCTTGATGAGTGCTTAGAGACGGGTGTCTTCTCTGATGTTAAAGATATCTATAGCAAGTGGAGTTTCAAGAAATTAATCAAAACCAAGTATCCACAGTATCAGCCTTTTTTAGAGACTTTGGAGTCAAAAAGAAATTCAATTGGTCAGAGCGATGCATTGGGAGAGCTTGATAGCTTAATTGGGCTGTCGAGTGTTAAGCAAAGCATTCATCGAGTAATTGATAGAGCAAAGATGGAGAAAGAGCTTGAGCGTAGAGGTATTTCTCATCAGAACTACTCCATGCACATGGTCTTTTCCGGTTCTCCTGGTACTGGAAAGACGGTTGTTGCAAAGCTCTTTGGTCAGATTATGAAAGATAGCGGAATTCTTAAGGAAGGTAGAGTTATTTCTATTTCCGCAAGCTCCATTAAGTCAATGACTAATTTTTCTAATATTATTGAGTCTGCCTATGGTTCTGTTTTATTTATCGATGAGGCTTATACTTTGTATCCTGATGCTGTTGCAGAGCTTATTGCACAAATGGAAAATCATCGTGATGAACTTATTGTTATTCTTGCTGGGTACTCTAGGCATATGCAGGCATTGCTTGGTTCTAACCCAGGTTTTAAATCAAGAATTGGAGAAGAGATTTATTTCCCTGATTACTCCGAGCAGGAGCTGTTAGAGATTTTTAAATACATGGTTATTCATAGAGGAATGACTATTGATGACGAAGCTCTCTCTTGTGCTCGAGATATTTTTGCACGTATCGGAAAAGCTGGCGATCAAGGAAATGCTCGCTATGTACGACAAATTTTTGAGAAGGTTGAGGGTAATCAAAGGATTCGCCTGTTTAATTCTTTTGATGATGTAAGCACAATTCCTGATGAGGAACTTATAAAAATTAATGTCTCTGATTTTAATGACGTTGCCCCTTTGGCTCCATTGGCTCAGGGGACTAAAGACAGTGCGTATTATCAAAAATCATCAGCTGAGCAGCTGATGGAATTGATTGGTCTTTCTGATGTAAAGAAGGTAATTCTAAAGCGAATTGACTTTATGAGGGCACAAAAAATTCAGCGTGACCGAGGAAAATCAACCTCTTTTGTTCCTGCTCATATGGCATTTTTGGGAAACCCCGGTACAGGTAAAACCGAGGTAGCTAATCTACTTGCCCATATTTTGGTTGAGAAGAATTTGCTTTCTGTTGGAAAGGTAATTCAGGTACCAGCTGTTTCGCTCATTTCACTACCTTCTGCAATTCCTTCTTTATTTGATAATGCTCGAGGTTCCATTATTTTTATCGATGAGGCTTATACGTTACTTTCTTCTCCAGCAGCTATTTCGAGTATGGTTGAGTCAATGGACCGTTATAAAAATGAAGTAGTTGTCATCATGGCTGGTTATTCTGAGGAAATGAATGAACTTTTTTATTCTAACCCAGGTTTGGTGTCAAGAATTCGCAGTCAGATTTATTTTCCAGACTACTCTGATGATGAGCTTGTTCAAATTTTTGAGCTCATGTGTTTGCAACGTGAGTATCAATATGATTCAGAAATGCCTAAGCTGGTAAAAGAATTTATATCTATTCAGGACAAAGATAGATATTTTGGCAATGCTCGTTTTGTAAGAAATCTTGTTGAAGAGATGATGCTTAATGAAGGTGCAAGAACAGTCCGTCTCTTTGATTCAGAAGGTGAAGATGTAATTAGTGATAAGAATCTCAAATTCTTTACGAAAGACGACTTCGAAGAGGCGTGTGTTTCTATTCAGCAAGAGATTAAAAGAAGCAAAAGACTTACCCTTGGATTTAAGTAAGGTGCTTAATTTGACCTTTTAATAGCAGGAGAATCGATATCTAGCCAGTTTTATGAATTTGGTATGAAGATATGCATGTACGTTTTTATGTACATGCTAAATATTTCTTATCTACTAACCTATGCATAGTTCAAGAAATTGATGTTTCTAAACAAAGGAGGAATATGAATACATCAACTACACTCAATAAAAAGACGATGATTAGCAGGGAAGCATTTATCGCAGGTATTGCGGCTCTATTCATTGCAATGGTGATGATTACTGGCTGTAGTTCTGCAAAGTCAAAGGTTGTTGGTGCATGGAGTGGTTCATTTTCTAGCGGAGTAGTACAGGCTTCTGTGACGCTTGATTTAAAATCTGACGGAACAGGTACATATACCTCTACGGGTGGCGCTCTCGGAATTAATTCTAACCAATCTGGAAAGCTTACTTGGGAGCTTAAGGATAATACTTGTGTCATTACGGATGACGAGGGTAAAAGCATGACTTTCCAGCTTTCTGAGGACGGAAGTACCATGATGGATACTTCGAGTGGATTGACGCTTACTAAGAATTAAGAAGAGTGCATGTGGTCTAACGTTGGATGACCTTCTCGTCTTCTCCAGGTCGCATCACAAAAAGTGATGTAAGAGAAGCACTCCAGTAATGTAAAAGAAATGCGGTTATTTCCTAGAATATAGTCACCATAACAGATTCAGAAAGGAAATAACCGCAATGCGAGCTTTACATGAATCTGAGCTTTTATACACTCCAAGATCACAAATTAGATTTCAATAGTACTGCACGAGTACCGCTTAAAGACTTAGTAAATACCGTAATGGTCAAGCAAGTAGAAGAGTTTGGACGCGTTCGTAATGGATGCCGTGAGTGAAGTTTGTAACTGCAGTCGGTACTCTTACTTTAAAAATACCTAAGCTCCGTGAAGGAATCTACTTTTCTGACGAAATCGTAAGCAAATGGAGTAGATGTAACACAATCCCTACACCACTTTTAGGGATGTAATAAATCAAAGCCTAGACGGGCTTAACAAAAGGGAGAAACAATGAGAGTACGAATGATTGACAATATTACTGGAAAGGTCGTTAGGGTTGCAAAGCAATTTTCTAAGGCTGCTGCAAATGCACCAAAGACGGTAGCAACCGTGGCAAAGACTGGCACTATTGCGCAGAAGGTTGCCATGGGAATTGCAACAACTGGTCTTGTTGCTGGCGGTGCAACTGGTATTGCCCTCAATATTCCTAAACAGGCGCCTACTCCAGAGCAGAAGCCTGCTATTACACAGCCAACAAAGACTGAGGAGACAAAAACCGAGGATGCCAAGCCTGCAGAGGAGACAAAAACCGAGAAAGCTAAGCCTGCAGAGGAGACAAAAACCGAGGACACTAAGCCTGCAGAGGAGACAAAAACCGAGGACACTAAGTCCTCTGCACCTGCAGGACATTACGAGTCCGTTCAGAAGAGTAAGTATGTTGAGGATGGCACTTATACTGTAGTTACCCTGACTGATGATGATGGTGATCCTATTACCTTTACTACATCTTTTGGTACTTCTACAGATGCACAGTTTAGTACTCAGGCAGAGGCAGAGGCGTATCTCAACTCGCAACACCAAGCGCTCACTCAACGCACTGGTCGCAAGCGTGTTATTGCTGGCAATACTGGCCGTGGTTTTAATGTCGGTGAGACTCAAACTAAGGGCCATACAGAGTATTGGACTGAACAGGTTTGGGTTTCAGACAACTAATTAAAAGCATTTAGCTAGCTAGAAAATACGGAGATTGTTTATACAATCCCCGTATTGCTTTATATATCACGTCAACCATTACGATATTTACTACATCTTCAAGCAGTACTTGTGCAATACTATTGAGATCCAATTCGTGATCTTGGGTGTATAAAAATTCAGAGTCGTGTAAAGTTTGCATTGCGGTTGTTTCCTTTCTGAATTGGTTGTGGTGACTATATTCTAGGAAATAACCGCACTTCTTTTACATCACTGGAGTGCTTCTCTTACACTACTTTTTGGGATATGATTCTTCTCCACCCACCGATAAAACGACACCGTTCATGTGAACCCCATCTGTTTGGACAGGTGGGGTTTCTCGTCAGACGTATAGTCAAAGTGGTGTGATTTGAACACGCAGTATCGGCAGAATCGGGGCGAGAAATGCAAAAGTTACAGAAACGTTTTACGACGGTCTTGAGCGTGTTCATGACGTTGGTGCTCTCGTTTGCGCTGGTAGGGTGCAACGTGTTCCCGTTTCTGCAGAACAACCCTGCCCAGCAAGCAACGCAGTCGTCAATCACAACGGGGGAAATCGAGGCAATTTACGAGCCCAAGTTTGGCGGCAGCTACCTGGATATCGCCATCAACGATTTTAATAACTTGGGCTTTGAGTACGGCGACAGCGTGGACGTTACGTTTAGTAACGGATACAAGCTCTCCGATATTCCGTACTACAACGGCTATTACACCAAAACCAACGAGCCTTTGGTTGTTGCATATCCGGGCTATCCTTACATCGATGTGTGCGTAAATAATGGTGAGCCTCTATGGGAAACCGCTGGTCTGAAGGCTGGAGATACGGCCACGGTGACGCTCCACGAGAAGCAAAAGTACGCAACGGTTCAGAAGGCCTTGGATGCAACGTACACCAATAATCGCTCCGACTACGCAAGTGACGAGGTCTTTGCCAACTTCCGTCCCATGAAGGGTGGAAATCTTGCCGAGGGCGTGATGTATCGCTCGGCGTCGCCTATTGATAACCAGAACAATCGCGCACCTTACGCGGCAGATCTTGCCCAGAGGTGTGGCGTGCAGTTTATCTTGGACCTCGCGGATACCAACGAAGAGATTCAGGGCTATTATCAGAATGCGGACTACGACATTACGTGGCACAAAAGCCTGTATGACGCAGGGAATGTTGCGGCTCTTGACCTCAACGCCAATTATCGGGGCGGCCAATATGCTTATCGCCTGGCAGCAGGTCTGCGCGAGATAATTCTGCATAAGGGTCCCTATCTTATTCACTGTACCGAGGGTAAGGATCGTACGGGCTTTGTCTGCGCTCTTATCGAGGCACTTTGCGGCGCATCCTACGACGAGATGCGCGACGACTACATGATTACCTACGACAACTATTACGGCATTAACGAGAAGGACGACAAGGCTCGTTACGACGCCGTTGTTGACGTGAAGTTCGACGACATCGCTCGCTGCATTGCTGGGGTGCCTACGTACGGTTCGCTCGACGGCGCAGATTACGCAGCCGGAGCTCGTAAGTATCTGACCGATGTTGGCATGACCGAATGGGAAATCAACAAGCTTGTCGAGCGGTTAACGAGCAAGTAGCGGGTCGTGGTCGCAGGCGGTCGCGGGCTGCGGCAAGAACTGACAGGTTAGTCGCCTGGCGAGAGGAGCGATCTTCTCGCCAGGTTTTTAATAACAAATTTAAGTAATGTTATGTGAAGTTGATTTCCTTTTACCGTTGGCGGAATTGGAAATGGAAACGTCAGGGCCCCTTTTTATAATTTTCTATAAGGAGGGTGCGTCATGGATGACAAGCTTGTTCGTCTCATAACGTGCTTGGCAAAACAGGAAGATGTTTCTACATCAACGCTGTCTGAGTCCTTATGCGTCTCCGAGCGCACCGTGCGCGCATATATTAAGCGAGCAAAAGAATTACTAGAAGGTATTGCTGAAATTACAACAATAAAAGGTCAGGGTTATCATCTTGAAGTTCTTAATCCTGAGCTCTTGGATTGCTGGCTTAATAAAGAAGATCAGTTACCTCAGACTTCTAATGAACGCGTGGCATATATATTGGACGATCTGCTTAATCGAAGCGATTGGGTTACGGTAGACGAGTTATCAGAGATTCTTTACGTTTCTCGTAAGACTATTTCGATTGATCTAAAACAAGCTGAGGAGTTTCTCGCCAGATTTGACCTGCGCATAGTGCGTAAATCACATTATGGAATTCAGATTGAAGGTACTGAATTTAATAAGCGGCTCTGCCTGGCAAGTCTGGTAACAAACGAAGAATATTCGGGCAGCTGTCACGCCACGGTAGAAAATAATGAACTTATTGCTGATGTAACGAAGCTGGTAGTTGAGTGTGTTGAACATCATGATGTCAGCTTGAATGATTTTGCAATTAGAAATCTTGTCATTCATGTTGTGGTTGCAATTAATCGCATTAAGCAACAGCGCTATATTGCAGGGCAGGAAGACTCGCTTAAGAGAATTCAGTGCTCGTATGAATATAGCGTGGCACAAAAGCTGGTAAATTGCCTGTCGTCGAGTTTGATGTTGAGTTTCCTCAGACAGAGGTTGCCTATATTGCAATTCATTTGGCATCTAAGAAGATGTTTAAAGATATCTCTGAGTCTCCAAATCTAGTAATTACCGATGACGTATTTGCAGTTACGCGTCAGATGATTGATTTAGTGTGGAGTAGTTTCAGATTTGATTTTAGGAATGATCTTGAACTACATATGAGTTTAGCCAGACACATTGTGCCACTTTCTGTTCGATTGCACTATAACCTGCAGATAGAAAATCCACTGCTTACTGACATCCAGTATCGAATGCCTTTGGCATACTTGATGGCCATGGAGTCGTCAACAATCTTGGCCAAAGAGTACGAAGCAACTCTAAGTGAGCATGAAGTAGCTTATCTGGCCCTGGCATTTGCATTGGCTTTGGAGCGTAAGCGCACTGAACTGCCAAAAAAGAATGTACTTTGTGTATGCGCAACAGGTCTAGGTACTTCAAAGATTTTGGGAATTCGTATCAAAGAGGAGTTTGGACCTTATATCGGATCAATTACTACGTGTAATTTGAGTCAGATTTCTCAGATTGATTTTTCACATATTGACTATGTGTTCTCTACTGTTGAGATTGAATCTCCTTTGCCAGTTCCCGTGTGTTATTCGGGGTTCTTGCTCGATGACATTAATAAAGACTTGTTAGTTAAAGACTTGCTTCGTCGAGATGAACAAGAGGAGTTTGCTAAACACTTTAGCGAGCATCTTTTCTTCTCACATCTTGCGTACAGAAGTAAGGAAGAAGTACTTAACTTTTTGGTCAGTCAATTATGCAACATTGAGAAATCAAACATCTCTGTTTCTGAAGATGAGTTCAGAGCTCTGGTTTTTGACCGCGAAACTTTAGCAATGACTGCCTTTGGAAACTTGGTTGCACTTCCTCATCCTTCGCGCCCAGTATCTGAACGTACTTGTGTAGCAGTTGGTTTATTAGACAACCCAATTGACTGGGACGGTCATGACGTAGCTGCTGTGTTTTTGATTTCAGTTTCTTGTTCAGAAGACGAGAAGACCCGTTTATTTAACAAGAACATGGCGTCCCTTCTTATGGATAAAGAGGCGATTTGTTCACTGGTAAAGCATCAAAGTTTTTCAACTTTTGTTGGTCAGATTACATCGTCAGGTGATGGTTTGAGAAAGAGGGGATAGGAATGGATGAAAGAGAGGTAGAGGCTATTGTCACCAACTTGGTTGTGCATGGTGGGGATGCAAAAAGCTACGCAATACAAGCAATCAAGTGCGCTCGTTTAGGAAAGTTTGACCAGGCAGATGAGCTGTTGAAACAGAGTTCAGAATCGTTAAATCGAGCGCATGAGTTTCAGATGGAACGGATTCAGCAGGAAATTATTGGACAGGATAACAAACCACTGTCTTTGCTGATGGTCCACGGACAAGATCATTTGATGTGTGCTCTTACCACACATGATTTGGCGGTGCAAATTGTTGAGCTTTGTAAGCAAGTAACTACGAGCAGTGAAGAGTGAAAGGAAGTAGGTATGAAAAAGATTGATTTGTTTTGTAGTGCAGGTATGTCCACAAGTATGCTTGCAAACAAGATGCAAGAGGTTGCTGATGCACATGGCATTCAAGTAAAAGTCGAGGCCTTTTCTTCTACCTCGATTGATTTCCAGGTAGAGCACGACACTCCTGACTGCATTTTACTGGGACCCCAGGTTCGTTTTAGCTTTGACGATGTAAATGCAAAATACGGAGAAAAAATTCCTGTAGGCGTTATTGAGTCAGCGGATTATGGCAACTTGAACGGCGAGCGTGTGCTTAAGATGGCCATTTCTTTGATTAAGCGTGGCTCTACTGCATAGGGTTTCTCGCTATACGTTTTACCTGTGATTTTATAAAAATGGAGAGATGTTAGTTTGGAGGGTTCTATGAAAACGATGGATGTATTTGAAAAGCGACTTATGCCGCTGGCCGAAATGATTGGTAAAAATAAATACCTTTTGACCATGCGAGATTCGTTTGCAATGGTCATGCCAATCCTGATTATTGGCTCTATGTTTACTTTGCTTCGCAACTTCCCAATTCCTGCGTGGATTGATTTTTTGAAGACTACGATGGTTCAGCCAGATAAATCGCTGTTTGCTCTGCTGGCTATTCCTTCCGCATGTACTGTTTCGCTCATGGCAATCTTCCTGGCCTTTAACATTGGCTATAACTTTGCCGAGCACATTGGTATTAAAGACCGTGCGTCAGCGGGTATTGTTTCTTTGGTAGGTTGGTTCATCCTTATGCCTCAGGTAACTGAGTTTTCACCTGAAGAAGGCGTAGAGCCATTCCTGGTAGACAGTATTCCTCTTGCATGGACAGGTGCAAAAGGCGTCTTCATTGCCATGATTGTAGGATTTTTTGCAGTAGGCGTGTTTGGGTACATCATTAAAAAAGACTGGACCATTAAGATGCCAGAGGGCGTTCCTCCTACTGTCGCCCGTGCATTTAGTGCTCTTATTCCTATGACCGTTGCATTTACCGCCGTATGGCTGGTTGGTATTGTCTTTATCATTTCCCCATGAGGCAATGCCTTTAACTTCATTTATGCAATTCTTCAGGCTCCTCTAACTTCACTTGGTGGAACTGTTTGGGCATTGGCGTTTAGTTATGTTTTGGCAAGTGGATTCTGGTTTATTGGTATCCATGGTTCCAGCGTTACTGGTTCAATTTACACCCCAATTCTTACCGCACTTTCGCTGGAAAATCAGGCCGCATTTGCTGCTGGCGCAGCACTTCCTAACATTGTTAACCGTGAGTTCGAGACCTTCTTTGCAACCTTTGGCGGCGGCGGTTCTACGCTCTCTCTGCTAATTGCAATGCTTCTGTTCTGCAATTCCAAGCGTATTAAAGATCTGGCAAAGATCTCTGTTGCTCCTGGTATCTTTGGTATCAACGAGCCAATTATCTTTGGTCTTCCAATTGTTTATAATCCAATCTTAACGATTCCATTTATTTTAGCACCAGTTGTTTCTGCCTCTATTGGCTACTGGGCTGTTCAACTTGGTATTGCTGGTAAAGCTATTGCCCAAACACCATGGCCAACACCTATTGGTATTGGTATTGGAGCATACGTTGGTTCAGGTGGTAATATTGGTGCCTTTGTGGTTGCACTTATCTGTGCTCTGGCTGCCTTTGTAATTTGGTATCCATTTATTAAGATGTATGATACTAAGTTGTACAAAGAAGAAATGACCAGTGCTGAAGCGATTCAATAAATTTGTTTCCCCTTATAAAAGAT
>ERZ773046.317-NODE-317-length-32776-cov-54.583937_pt1 | contig 32776 bp, 32 predicted proteins | sample MGYA00580634_ERZ773046 | MGnify/ENA primary metagenome ERZ773046 (study PRJEB29015, sample SAMEA2738127) | human oral metagenome | biome: human oral; feature: human-associated habitat; material: saliva | place: China | collected 2159 ... | reverse complement strand
AGAATACCGCCGGGTGGTAGCGGCTGGTCAGGGTGAACGCCGCCGCCCGGTGCACGGTGATGCTCTGGTCGGCGTGCAGAATCGGCAGCAGGGTCGCCGGGGTGGAGGGGCTGAGCTGCTCGGCGATGCGCTGGTGTGCCTGAATATCGCCGCTTTCGGGGTTCTGCGGGTCACCGTAGTGGCTCAGGAATACGGGGGCGTAGCCGTGCTCGCGCCATATGCTATCGAGCAGACGCGCAATCTGCTGCGCCTGCTGCTCGGTGCACTCGTTGACGGTGACGCACACGTAGCGCTCAGGTAGCTCATCCAGTACCTGACTTGCGGAAACACCTTCCGCATAGTGCAGGGTACGCACCGGGGAAGCCACCAGGTAGTCGGTGGCATCGTCCACGCTCAGGCGCGCGTCAATACCCCGCTCACGGCACCAGGCGAGGGAAGAACGCTCACGAACCGTCACTGACTGGGCGGTGCGCAGCATGCGCTCCAGAACCTGCGCGTCCTCGGGGCTGAGCACCGGGCCCAGGGACTGGCCGGTCACGTACACGGGCACGCCCGCATGCTCGGCGGCACACACCGCGGCGGCGCGTTCGTAGAGTAGCCAGCCGTAGCGGGAGTTGAGGTTGCCGCCGCCGGAAATGACCACCGCATCCATAGCTGCGATAGAGTCCGCGAACTCCACCATGCGCTCAACGGTCTGCTCCAGCGGATGCAGCACCTCGGGCAGCGCCTGCACCTGCGGTAGCGCCACCAGCTCGGTGACGGAGGGGCGTTCCCGGTCGGCGTGCAGCTCCACCAGGATGCACTCGAGCGCCGCGAGGGTCAGCTCGCGTTCAGCCGGTGCCCAGGGGAAAAGGAGAAACGGCAGGTACTCGTAGGGTGCGCCCGCCTCATGATTCACCGCCGCGCCAATATAGCGCGCCGAATGGCCCACATCGCGGGTCATGAGGGTGACCGCCGCGCCGCCTTCGGAAAGCGCCTCCGCGCTCGCGATGGTCATGGCTTCGTCGCCCACGTGGTAGGTGTGCTGGCCGATATCGCCGATGACGAGCACGCGCGGTGCTTCAGCAAAGTGCGGTGCTTCAGTAACGGGCAGTGCTGTAGAAGAATGATTGTTCTCTGCCACGCCTTACGCGCCCTTCTCGCCGGTAGAACCATCCTCAGCACCGCGACGAACCAGGGAACGCTGGCTGAGGGAACGCTTCGCCAAGGAACGTAGCGCGCGGCCCGGGGTGCGCAGGTGCTTGAGAACCCGCAGACGCTCCTCAATAGCCTGCTGGCGGTTCTCAATAGACTGCTGACGGGCCTCGATACGTTCCAGGCGGCTCTCAATAGAGCGCAGAATATCTAGGGATTCGCGGGTCAGATTGTGCCCGTCAATCACGCGGCGCTCCAGGTCAGCCGCCAAATGCGCCTGATACAGGTACGCACCCGGTCGGGCACCCGCCTGCAGGTCCTCGCGGATAGCGCGGGCACGCACCATCGAATCGAAGCGGGCATGATCAGCCTGACGTTTCACGCTATTCGCCTCGGCACCCTCCGCGTCGGGGCGCAGCGACCAGTACGCCAGCGGCTCATCCACCAGCAGAATATCCGCAACAGAGGCGGCACGCATGTTGAACTCCCAGTCGCCGACCACCGGCAGGGACTCGTCATAGAAGCCGACGAGCTCGTGCAAGCTGCGGCGGTAGAGAATGCCAATTGGCACGGCACGGTTCGTGCGGAAGAGGAACTGCAAACCGATGCCGGGCAGGCCGTCGTGGAAAATACGCTCCTCGTACACCTCGAACTCGCCGTCGGCGTTCTCACGTTCGTACCGCTCTACAACGCGGGTGGTGCACATGAGCGCGCCGTTCTCTTCGAGCGCCGCGACGGTGCGTTCCAGGAACTCGGGTGCCCATAAGTCGTCGTCATCGTGAATCGCCACGTATTCGGAGGTGGTCGCCGCCAAACCGGCGTTGGATGCCGCCTCCATGTTGCCGCCGGAGGTGGTCAGCAGCTGCACGCGACCGGAACCCAGCGGGGATGCCTCAATGACGGTGCGGGTTGCCTGCTCGTCGCCTCCATCGTTAATCACGCAGACCGTGTAGTCGGTGAAGGTCTGCTGCGCGATGTTCTCCAGTGCGCGGCTCAAGAAGCGGGGACGGCCCTTCGTGCGGACCAGAATAGCTACGGTAGGGGAAGACATAACCACAATCAGTCGAGGGTGAGTGGGCGCGTGCCAGCCCAGGAACTCAACCCATTATGAAGGTGTCCACCGTTCAGACTCAACCCGCCGCCCGGCTATCCCGCGGCAGTGAGCATGCAGGGGCATGCACCGTCCCTAAAATCTAGTGGATGGACTGTAGAGCCACCATCGCCAGCACTCCGAGCACAAAGCACGCCGGAATGGTTACCAGCCACACCAGAAGAATCTGCAGAACAATCCTGGATTTCAACGCGTTAAAACGCTGGTTCACTCCCGCGCCGAGCGCCGATGCAGTCGCCAGGTGCGATGAGGAGAACGGCACTTGCAGCAGGAAGTAGCCGAGCACCTGCACCACCGCGGTCGTGCCCTGAGCGACCGCGCCACGGAACGGGTCCAGGCGCACCATCTTGTAGGCGAAGGTGTAGCCGATGCGGCGGCCACCGGTCAGCGTACCGGCGCCCAGGCTGAGGGCAATGATGATGGTGCCCAGCAGCATCCCGCCTCGGGTGAGGGATTGAAGCAAATCCGGGTCTATGATGCGTTCGCTCAGCAGCGCCCACAGCAACAGGTACAGGTAGCCGGTCTGCAGGCCGTGTAGCAGCGAAATTGCGGAGGCAGAGACCGCCAGTACCTCGCGGGCGTGCTGATTCACCAGGCGCGGGTTATGCCCCACCACGAGGCGGTAGAACGGCACCACCATCAGCCAGGACAGCAGAAAAATGAGCGGCGGTAGGTAGAAGAGCGGCAGCAGGGTCGCCCCAAAAATATGCGGCAGGAAGGCGAGCGAACCGAAGCCTTCAGCGGCGCTGTCGATCCTTGTTTGGGTCCACCAGCTCACGCCGGCAAGGGCACCCACCAGCGCGTGGGTCGAGGAAGACGGAATCCTTGAAACCCAGGTGAGCACACCCCAAATAGCGCAGACGAGCAGCGCCGCAACGATGCCGTTCAGGCCGGTGGTACCCTCCGGGGCACTCACCCACGAGGCAGAATACTCACCGAGCAGCAGGAACGCACCGACCACACCGAGCACGTTGAAGAGCGCGGCAAGGTAGAGGGCGGAGCGCTCGCCGAGGGCGCGGGTACGCACCGGAACAGCGACGGCGTTTGAGGCGTCGTGCACACCGGTAACGTAGACCGCGGCAATGAAGGCGCAGCAGGCTAGAAGACCCAGGAACATTAGGATTCCTGAACGATAATGCGGCCGATTTCGGCAGACACATCACGCATAGCGTTGGAGGCGGCGGTCAGCTGTGCCAGGAAGGTGGCGTAGCGGCGGTACCGTTCGGGGGTGTAGCGTTCGGCAATGTATGCGTCGTACTCTTCGGCGGTGCGTAGCGCCTGGCGGGAGATGCGCAGCATGTCCATCCAGTAGTTGTCGAGGCCGCGAATATCGGCAAGCTTGGGGATGACGGCGGCGGTCAGCACCGCCTGACGCTGAATGATGTCCAGGATTGAGGTGATGTGTGTGGCGAAGCCGTCAATGCTGTGCAGGGACAGCACGTGCGCGGCGCTGGTGAGCTTCTCAACGGCGTTGGTGAGCTTGCGTGCCAGCGTGTACAGGTCTTCACGCGGAATCGGTGGGGAGAAGGAGCTGCGCACCTCGGTGAGGGTGCGGAACAGCAGGTTCGTGGAGTCCGCCTCGTGGGTGAGCATGCGTTCGAAGAGTTCGGGGTACTCCGCGACGGGGGAGCCGACCATTTCAGAGAGCAATGCCGCCGCCTCACCGACCTGCGCTGAAATTTCAGCGAGGGAGGCGAGGGATTCGTTGGCGTGGGGGAAAAGTCGGTGCAGCATAGTTCCCAGTCTAACCAGTATTGGGTGCTACGGGTGCGCACAGCTCGTGGGTATCTCACGGGCACCCGGTTTTTATGCGCAACCGCGTCGGGCTGACGGCGGCTTCTAGACGGGGTTTTAAGCAAAAAACGGTGGGGGTCGATTTCTCGACCCCCACCGGAACGTTTAGGGATGTCGGGTTGGGAGCGCCTCTCGGCGGAAGGCCGCTCGAAGCGGCTAAAGATTTGGAGCCCGGGGCTACCTATTAGCAACCCGACATCTTGTAATTATTATCCACCCGCACCCGGCGCAGAGTCAATCGGAAACAGGCTTTTCAGGCCTTTGCGGCCCAATGTGGAACCTGTGCCAATTTGCGGCACGAACCCGCATTTTTAGGCGCCCAAACGTTGCAGAAGACTAGAATGCTTCGAGGTTGGTCTGCGATTTTTCCTGCGCAGAATCAGCCTCCGAAGCCCCGTTAACCTTCTGACCAGACTCAATAGCACGCAGCTGGGCGGCGACCGCCTCCAAATCGTGCGCGATCTGCTCCATTTGCTGAGCCTGACGCGGCAGACGAGCACGACGCTCCACCGCCTCACGCTTCACCTCGTGGCTGCCCGGAACCGCACCACTCTGCCCGGCAGAGCGCGCATAATCGGTGCGAATACCCAACGCCACCACGTGCGCAAACGCCGCGCAACGTTCCATCGCAATGTCCATATCGCCAGTGTACAGGCCCGCCAGAATCTCATCAATCGTGCGGACCACCTCGTCGGCACTCGGCGGGTCGGGAACACCCGCCACCACGTGCGAACGGTAATCCTCCGCCATGCCCAGCTCAAAAGCACGGCTCACCCCGCGCGGCGAACGATGCACCACGTCCCGCAGCCAGTACATACGCCACAGCGCACCCGGCAGGGAGTGGGCGCTCGCGTGCGACCAGAGTTCGGCGAGCATCTCAATACCGTAGTCGTCGGTGAAGCTGACAAGCCGCTCGGTCATCTGCTCGTCGGTGCCGCGTCCACGCATCAGTAGGATGCGTGCGGAGGCGTGCGCCGCCTCTTCGCGTGCGGCGGGGTCCATGCCGCCTTCGTGGCGTTCAAATTTCTCGGCGGAGTAGAAGACGGGGCGGTGGTGAGTGCGGTGACGTGAGCGCCAGGAGGCGCCGGTTGATGATACGAGTGTAGACATAGGATTTCCCAGTGTACCGTTCATTGGCTGGGAGTCGGTAGTGTATAGTATTTCTATCTGCACACTTTCAGCTTTGTGCGGATAGGAGCGCCTTTAGCTCAGTCGGTAGAGCTACGGACTTTTAATCCGCAGGTCGTGGGTTCGAGCCCCACAGGGCGCACTAGCCGACCCGTCGCCTCCCGCTTTGCGGGGGTCGGCGGGTTTTTGCGTCTTCACCCTCATGCGCGCGGTCTTACCTCGTGCCTATCCCGTGTGGTGGGGCGTATCCTGCCGGGTTGGCCTGGCAGTTTTTGATTTGTGTACGTTGACCCGAAAAGATGAGGAAACCCGTGAGCGTCACCATTAAGAACCCCGAAGAAATCACGATTCTTGCCACTGGCGGCACGATCGATAAGTTCTACTCGGTGGCGGGCACCATGGATATTGGTGAGCCTGCCGCTAAGGACCTGCTGGACCGCGTGATTACCGATATCCGTTTTGATATTCGCCCGCTGATTGGCAAGGACAGCCTGGACATGACCGATGAGGATCGTGCTGAGCTGACCGAGGCCCTTAACGCTGTCACTAACGACCAGGTGCTCATCACTCACGGTACCGACACCATGCCGGAGACCGCCCGCTACCTGGTGGAGCACGCCGACCTGGGCGATAAGGTTGTGGTGCTGACCGGTGCGATGCAGCCCGCCGTGATGGCTCGTTCGGATGCCGGCTTCAACCTGGGTGCCGCTATTGCCGCCCTGAACCTGCTGGATCCGGGCGTGTACATCAGCATGAGCGGTCGTATTTTCCCTGCTGAGAGCGTGCGTAAGGACCGTTCCCGCGGCATTTTTGAGGGCTAAGATGGCTGATTCTTCTGCTTGTATGCTGCGGGGTGAACCGGTTTCTGCCGCCGAGCTTGCGCCGGTGGAGGGCTCCTCGGATCTTGTGCCGCAGGAGCATATGTCACAAGCGCAGCTGATGCAGTTGCAGGCGATGGAGGAGCTGGAGCAGCAGGCTGACGAGTTCTGGAATGTCACCAGTGATTACCCGCTGCCGGCTAAGAACCTGTACCTGGTGCGTGTGCTGCTGCTGGTCGTACCCTCGCTGATTACTGTTTATTACTTTATCCGCGTCACGCTTTTCCCGATTGGTGCGGTGCCGCTGGTCTATCTGGTGATGCACATGTGGGTTGCCATGATTTACCGGGCGAACCGTTCGGTGAAGTTGGTGTTGCTGGCGAATGCGGCATCCGGGGTCGCGGCGGCCATTATGACGGCGTTCTTTGCCTATGCGCTTGTGACGGTGCAGGGCCCACAGACGCTGCTAGACCGTGTGGGCGTGTTCTATACGGTGAGCCTGCTGACGGTCATGGCGTCGTTTGCGTTGGAGGTTCTGTTCTCGCTGTTCTATAGTTTGGCGGTTCGTAGGAGCTTGCGTCTGACGCAGAAGAAGCAAGAGGAAGAACAGCGGAACGCAGAACAGCAGCATGCAGAGGACCCGAACGCGGAGGCTTCGCGTGTAGCGGAGCAGAGCTAACGCACACCGACGGGCGGGCGAATCCCCGCGCATCCGCGCCTCTGCCGGGTGATGCCTGAGGGGTGTTGATGGGGTGATAAGTGGCGGTGTGACACGCTCTCAACGATGCCCAGCCACTGCTCAGATTCCCTTAAAGTACGCGTGATACGGTAGAGACAGAAACACGACCCGCACCTGCCAGGAGGCCACTCATGGGCGCTACACACCTGAACACAGATGCCGCTTCATCCGCAGAACACCCGGATGAAGATATCAGTATGCAGACCCGCTTTCAGGCGCCTATCCGTCACGTGACTCCTGCCACGCCGGAGGTGTCCGTTCCGCTGAACGCGCCGCCTGTGGTGACGGGCTCGCATCCGGTTATTTCGGCGACTTCTACCGTCATCATTCAGGATGGTACGAACCCGCCGATTGTGGTGCGTACGCATCCGACGGGTCCTCTACCGCCGTTCCCGGGGCAGGGGCAGCTGCCCGCTTTTCTGCGCACCTACACCGCTGATGAGGTGAAGGAACGCAAACAGAAGCTCAAGAAGAACCTGCTGGTCCGCGCCGTTATTCTGTGCATTTTGAGCATCGTTGAAGGCCTCATTATCTCCCAGTACACGCAGCCGTTGGCGATTTGCTTTGGTTTTGTGGCGGCGCTTTACCTGGTGGTTCAGATGTGGCCGCTGATGCGCCCTCCGCGTGATTCGGCGGACGCCTCCGTGTATAGCGTTTGGGCTATCTGCTCCCTGATTGGGTTTGTTGCGGTGGGGCTGGTGCTTTCACCGATTACGTTCCTGCTGCTGATGCTCGACTGGGCTGGGGTTTCGATGGGGCTTGACCCCCTGCTGATACTTGTTGTCTTGGGCTTGGTCTGGTTGAGCGAGGTCGGTTTATCGTTGCTGACCATTTACCGCTTCAACAACTTGCGAATTGCGATGGCGAACCGGGCAGATTCTCCGTTGCTACCTGAAAGTATTTCTGCGACGGTTGACCCGTCCACTTCTGCCTAAAGTTTTTTGAGGCGGCGCGGTAGATGAACGCCGCGCCGCCACCCACACACCACACACTCGCTCATACATCTTCCACACACACTATCAGCCGACATTCGAAAGATTCAGCTATGTCCGCCGTCGAGTCCTCTCCGCCATCCGCTCCGAACACCACGCATCCTACGAAGCCTGCCACCCCCACTCTCGTGTCTGTGGCGGGTTGGGTTCTGCTCGCTATTGCCGTGGGTTGGCTGGTGCTGATTGGGTACACGGGTGTCACGTATGCGACGACGCAGCTGTCGCATTTTTCGACTTGGCGCGCCCAGTCGCTGGTGGAGGCGCAGGCGTACTATCCGGTGATGTTTTTGCTGGTCAGCGCCTTCGGTAACGTGACGTTGCACGGTTTCTGCACTGTGGCGTACCTGCGTGGTTACCGTTGGGCGGCGCTGGTGCTGTCGGTGGCGTTGGCGTTGGGCGTTTTGGCTTCTTTGCTGATTATGCTGACTGTGGCGGCTCTTTTGGGCACGTTGAATGGTGCGCCGAGCCAGGATGTTGAGTTGCTGCTCAGTAGCGCTTCGCCGCTGTACACTCCGGTGTATATTGCTGGCCCGTACATGCTGGTGTGCGTGGTAGCGTTGGCGTTGGTGTGGTCGCGTCAGTCGCGTTCGTACATGCAGGCGCGCCGTGATTGGCGTGTGCGCCGCAGCGAGGATTACCTGATTTAGCCTCATAGATTCTTGCCGCGGATCCTGCAGGTCCTGCGGGGCCCGGGTCTGCGGCTCACCGATAATTTTATTCACCCAACCACTATTCACCAACCACAGTTAGGATGACTCGTGCACCCTGCTTCCGAACCTGCGCACGAATCCTCATCGCAGATTAGCCCCGGCGCCGCTAAGCGCACATATGATGAGCGGGCGGCGTTTGAAGAGGCGAAAAGAAACCTTGGCATAGTTGGCGACAAGGAAGAGGAATATAACCGAGGAATGGCAATTCTTGGTAAAGCCTATTCCATCGCTATGACGCTCATTCTGGTGTATTTCCTCCTGGATGCGTACCAGATTCTCGTTACTGCGGGTCGTAGTGTGAACATCGGCTCGTTCCTGAGTTATGCCCTGCCGAAGGTTCTGCCTGACGCCATCGTGGTGGTGCCGTTCCTCTGGATCGTTCTGGATTGGGTCAAGGATGGGTACATTAATCCGCGCCGTCTGATGATGCTGTACCTTCTGCTGTGCTCCTTGAGCGGTGTGCTTTCTTTCGCCGGTGTTTTTGGTCTGGCTCAGGTGCTTTTCCCTGCGTTCACTGCTTTGGATCCGGCGTCGCATCCTGCCGCCGCTTCGTCTATCGTGACGCAGGCTCTGGTGGCGGTCATTACGGCGGGTAGCGCCGTCCTCATGTTCCTGCTGACTCGCCCTGCCGTGGGCGCGGTTCCGAGCCGTGCGGTAATTCGGAAACAGATGTGGGCTATCGAGGAAAACACCTCGGGTGCCGAGGATGACGAAGAGCTGACCCGCGAGGATGTTCTTCGTCAGCTCGAGAAGGACGAGGGCCCTGTTAAGGACTCTACCGAGCATCTGTTGCGTGAGCTTTCTGCCGATTATGCGCTCTCGAATGATCCGGTGGAGAAGAACCGCCTGCTGGATGAGATACAGCAGGTTCAGCGCGCCCAGAAGGCGGGTGTAAAGCCTAATGTTGGTGGCGCCTCCACTGGTGAGGCGGGTAATCCCCACGAGCAAGCACACGGGGGCGAGAAGGCTACTGCTGGCTCTACCGCGCCTGCCGCGCCTAAGGTGGTGCTCCCGCCGCGGCCAAAGGCACTACGCAGCGTCATGCGATGCTTTGTCGCCATTATGGCGGTGGAAGCAACCCATAAAATCTTCCTACATATGATTGACGGGCGTTCAGCCGGTGGCATCGAATTATGGATGGGTTTCATTATCCCCGGTGTAGTGCTCCTCCTCGTTGAGCACGCCATACCGATGTTTGTTCTCTGGCGATTATGGAGAGGTCGATTCTGGGCGTATGTCGTCATCTTTATTAGCTTCGCTTATATAGCTATCAGGGGCTTGATAGATTTTGTGAACACCTTCCTGACGACTGGTTATCTTTCCCGGTTGCTGAATGGCACGCAGACGTGGAGTTCTCAGTACTACGCGGCAGCTGTGCTGTCTAGGAATGTTGCCGACACCTTGATTACGCTCCTCTCCACCCTGATTGTTGTGTTGCTCTTGAGCCGTTCCACCAGGGTTTATATGGCTACCGCGAGGTTGGCGCGGTTGAAGGCGCGCGAACAGGTGAACGCCGGTGAGACTCGGGTCGTTAGGCATCAGGACGCAGAAATGCGTGCTCACCTGGAAGAAGAGCAGACACGTCGGGAAGAGAAGGAAGCTAACCGACGGGCTGAAGAAGCGGTCGCGCAGCAGTACAAGACGACCCGCCGCACGGATGCACGGAGGAACTCCCGCAACGAACAGCGCGGCTACAAGGATACTTCCGTGTACACCGAGGAAGGCTACCGCCTCAACTAGGGTGGGATGCCCCTCCCCATGGGGAAACTCTTCTGCACCCGCCCTGCGCTATAGCGTGCGGGGCGGGGCGCGAAGAGAAGAAAGGAACAAAGATGTCAGAACGCACCCCAAAGCAACCGCTAAACGATCCGGAGTACACGGTTCCCGAATACAGCGTGCTGCTACCCTCCTCCGAGGCTGAAAATAGCACGGCAGGAGGCGATGCCGCCTTCAATAACGTAACTTCCGGTAGCGCCGCAGATAACAGCGCGGCGGAGGGCAACGCACCCGGCGGCAGCGCCTCCGAGCACGCCAGCATCCCCGAGCAAACCACTACCGGCTACACCGCGCCTGTCGCCTCCGAGCAGGTAATTCCGAAGCGCCCGCAGGCTATGCGCAGCGTCATGTGGTGCGCTGCCGCCATTATCGTGCTGGGACCCCTGAGTAACTTTCTGCCGATTCTAAGCTGGTCGTATATCGATTTTGAGACGGTGGTGAGTGTTCTCTTCTCTGCCTTGGTGGTTACCCTCATCATCTCCGCCATCCCGATTTTTGTTCTCTGGAAGATCTGGGATGGCCGCGAGTGGGCGCGCATTCTTACCATCATCTACTGCGCTCTCGCGGCTGCTAGCGGTGTGCTTATTCTTGCGGATAATTTCTCGGGGTTAAGCTCTAGAGCGGCTACGGCGTCCAGCCTGGTGCGTATCGCGAGCGGCGTTCTTACTCTCGTTCTTTACCTCCTAATGATTGTGCTGCTGACTCGTGCACCTATTAGGATGTACACACAAATCGTTAGCGGGGCACGTGCGCTAGAACGCCAGCAGATGATGTCTGAGACGAGACAGGCTGCCGGTCAGGTGCCGGCAGAACTTCGAGAGATTTTCGCTGACGATGAGGATGACGAACGCACCTCATCAGGGGGAAATACCCCTCGACCCCCGCACCGTAGCGCGGGATGGGGCACGTAGAAAGGAACATCAACGTCAGGAGTTCCGGGGCTAGCCCTCGGAATGGTGCACGTGGTTACTCGGATACCTCTGAATACGCTGAGAAAGGGTACTGCTTTCCTAGGGTGCGGCGCGCCTCCTTATATCCTTAGGGTAAGACTCTTTAACGCCCGCCCCGTGCACTGTAGCGCGGGGTGGGTGCCAGAAGAGAAAGTGCCAGGGGAGAAAGGAACGACGATGTCAGAACGTATCCCGAAGCAGCCCTTGAATAATCCGGAGTACACGGTTCCCGAGTACAGTGTTTTGCTGCAGTCCAATGAGCCTGAAAGTAGCACGGTAGAGGGTGACGGCACATCCAACAACACCGCCACCAACAACGCCGCCCCCACCGGTGCGGTAGACAATAACGCGGCAGAGGATAACGCACCCGGCAACGGCGCTCCCGAGCCTGCCACTACCGGCTACCGGGACGCGACCGCCGGTTACGTTGCCGCCTCCGAACATGCGGGGCGGGTACGCCCGAAGGCTCTGCACAGTGCTAAGTGGTGCACCGCCGCGATTATTATTCTGTCGCTTTTCAGTACTATCCAATTCTTCCTGCTCTACGGTAAACCAATCGCCGGTGTGGTGACGCTACCTGAGCTTATCGTGCGTATGCTGGGGTACCCTCTCATCTTTGTTCTTATCCAGATTTTCCTCTTCTGGATGACCTGGAAAGGACACAGATGGGCGCACATACTTATCCTCGTGTGTAGCGCCTACGAGGTCTTGAGCCGTATGTATTGGTTTGCGCAAGATTTCTTCATGGATTCCAGATATCTCACCTGGCTGATGGAATATTTGCAGTCCTACGACTCTATGGACCTGGCGATTTCTCTTCTCTTGAGTACCGCGGTTGGTGTTGTCATTACTATCCTTTACATCCGGAACATTGTGTTGCTGACCCGTCCCCCTGTATGGGCGTACACGACTGCCGGCAGCACGCCGCATAGTCAGGTGGTTGGTCAGAATCCGCCGGCACATGAGGCGAACTCCAATGAGGGCGGGAACCGCCTCAACTAGGGCGTTTGTCCCAAACGGCACCACTATCACCAAAAGGCTCAGAGCGTGAAAAGGGTGGGGATACCAAACGGTATCCCCACCTTTTCTCATCCCCGGCTCAGCAGCCGAGAAGGACTCACGTATTACTCAGCAGATTCCTGCTTTGCCTTCGAACGGCCACGCAGGTACTCGATAATAACCGGTACCACAGAAACCGCCACAATAATCACAGCAATGTACTCAATGTTGTTGTGCACGAACGGGATACCGCCCAGCAGCACACCCGCCAGACCAATCAAACCAATCCACGCAACCGCACCAACAACATTCCACAGGTGGAACTTCTTACGGTCGTACGAAGAAATACCAGCCGCAAGAGACACAAAAGTACGAACAATCGGCACGAAACGACCCAGAACCAGAGCCAAACTACCGCGCTTCTGGAAGAACTCCTCAGTAGTGTGCAGGTTCTTGGTGCTCAGAATCTTCGCGTCATCCTTGAAGATCTTACGGCCGTAACGGGCACCAATCTGGTAGCCAACCTCAGCGCCAGCAATAGCAACCAGCACCAGGACCGGGAACGCAACCCACAGGGACAGGCCCATCTGCTCATGCAGCATACCCAGAGCAAAAATCAGGGAGTCACCCGGCAGAACAGGGAAAAGAACACCGGACTCAATAAATACGATAATTGCCGAAACTACCAGAACCCAGGGGCCGGTATCGAGCAGGAACTGCTCAAGGTCGAGACCCAAGAGCGCAACCGGAAGATGCGCCAAAGCGGTGGCAAGAAAAGTCATGAAAAATCCTGAACTGTGAGTGGACCGCACGCACGGATCGGCGGCGGAGTAACACTAGCATAGAAAGCGTACCTATGGTGAACATTGTGCAAAACTATGCGGAGGCTGTGTATTACTGGCACAATTCTACCGGCATTTACGCTGGATGCACGGGTGAGCGAGGCGTAAATCTCCCCACTCGCACAGCGAAACTATGCGAGGTGACGCGGCGCTCGCACGCCTCCCCAAGAAATGACCAACAGCAGAGCCGTGCGATACGGGGTGTGACATGATGGGAAGAGAGCACGGCGCGTCGCGGCGTAGCGATGACCCCAACCACCCACCGTTGGAGAGAACCATGAACCCCCAGCAGTCAGCTTCCAGCCCCGCGGACTCCCTGCGCACCGATTCCCTGCAGGCTGACCCTCTGCACGCTGAAGCCCGCGAAGTGTTGCGCCGCCTCACCGGTGTCGCTGATGCTGAGTTCCACGATGGCCAGTACGAGGCGATTCGCGCCCTCGTCGCCGACCGAGCCCGCACTGTGGTGGTGCAGCGTACCGGCTGGGGTAAGTCCGCCGTCTACTTCATCTCCTCCCTGCTGTTGCGTGCCCGCGGTATGGGCCCGGCGCTTATTGTCTCCCCACTGCTCTCCCTGATGCGTGATCAGGTTGAGGCAGCATCCCGCGCGGGGGTGCGCGCCGCAATGGTGAACTCCGCGAACGTGACCGAATGGGATGAGATCCGCACCCGCCTCGAAACTGATGAGCTCGATGTGCTGCTGGTGGGCCCCGAACGCCTCAATAACCCGGCGTTCCGCGAGCAGTGGCTGCCGTACCTGCTGCCGCGCCTGGGCCTGCTTGTTATTGATGAGGCGCACTGTATTTCTGACTGGGGCCATGATTTCCGCCCCGATTACCGACGCATTGGCTTGCTCATTAAGTCTCTGCCTGCAGGGGTTCCGGTGCTGGCGACAACCGCGACCGCTAATGACCGCGTTAGCCGCGATATCGCTGAACAGCTCAGCACTGACACCGCCCCTGTGCACGTAATCCGCGGCCCGCTATCCCGCGAGTCCCTGCGCCTGGGTGTGCTTACCCTGCCTGATGAGGCGCAACGTATCGGCTGGCTACTCACGCACCTGAACGACCTGCCCGGATCCGGCATTATCTACACGCTGACTGTCTCTGCTGCAGAAGATACCGCAAACGCTCTGCGTGCCAGCGGCTACGAGGTTCTCGCCTACACGGGTAAAACCGACCCCGATGAGCGCCTGGTTGCGGAGCAGGCGCTCAAGGAAAACCGTGTCAAGGCTCTTGTGGCGACGAGTGCCCTCGGTATGGGTTTTGATAAGCCTGATTTGGGTTTTGTGGTGCACCTGGGCGCGCCGTCGTCTGCGGTGAGCTACTACCAGCAGATTGGTCGTGCCGGTCGAGGTGCCGTCAACGCTGATGTTTTGCTCCTGCCCGGTCGTGAAGACCGCGCCATTTGGGAGTATTTTGCGACCGCCTCCATGCCTAACGAGGAGCAGGCGCTGGCTGTTCTTGATGCGCTGGCTCAGGCCCCGGAGGGGTTGAGCATTACCGCTTTGGAGGCGCGCGTTCAACTGCGCCGCTCAACCCTGGAGCTTCTGCTGAAGGTGCTGGATGTTGAGGGCGCCGTCGTGAAGGAAGGCAACTATTGGCGTCGAACCTCTTCGCCGTGGCGGTACGATAACGCTCGCTATGCGGCGGTGGCGCAGGCACGTGTGCTGGAGCAGAACGCCATGCTCGAGTATGAATGTACTAGTCAGTGCCGCATGCTTTTCCTGGCTCAGCAGCTTGATGATGCTTCCGCTGTTGCGTGCGGTCGTTGCGATGTGTGCGCGGGCCCCTGGTACCCGGTGGAGGTCCCCACTGAGGCACTGCAGGCGGCACAGAGCAGCTTCAACACGGTCGGTGTGCCGTTGCAGCCGCGTCGTATGTGGCCGAGCGGGTTGGATCAGCTGATGGGTGCGGATGCGCCACGCGGTCGTATCCGCCCGGAGGAGCAGGCTGAGCCCGGTTATGCGTTGGCGCGTCTGAGCGACATGGGGTACGGCACTCGCCTGCGTGAGCTTCTGGCGACGAATGAACTGGGCGAGCCGGTTGATTCTGAGGTTCCTGCCGAGCTGGGTCGTGCCTGCGTGAAGGTGCTTGCGGCTTGGGAATGGGCTGAGGCGGGTCGTCCGGTGGCGGTGCTGACTCTGCCTTCGCCGGTGCGCCCGCGCTTGGCTCAGTCTCTGGGTCGGGGGCTTGCGTCGGTGGGGCGCCTGGTGGATTTGGGTCAGGTTTCTCTGGTGGATGAGCCCCGTTTCTTTGGCGGTAATAGTGCGTTCCGTTGCGCGGACGTGGTGCGCTCGTACCGGGTTCCTGCTGAGGTTCTGGACTATGTGCGTGAGCATCAGTGCCCGGTTCTACTGGTTTCTGATGTGGTGGATTCGCGGTGGGCGTTTACTGCGGTGGCTCGCGAGCTGAGGTTGGCGGGCGCTTCTGCGGTGTATCCTTTCTCTTTGGCTGCTACTCACTAGTCGCGCTCGATAATGCTTCATTTATTCCCCTGACGAGGATTTATGTCATATTCGGAATATTCAAAATTAACGGTCACTGATGGTTCCTCCGCTGTGCTCAGCGATATTCCCTCTCGCTCTGAACACAGTGAGTGGATGGCGCACGCCCTCGTTGAGGGTGCCGCCGCTGGTGAGCGTGGCGAGATTCCTATCGGCGCCGTGGTAGTGGATGAGCAGGGCATCATTATTGGTTCAGCGGGCAATACCCGCGAGCGGGAGCATGACCCCAGTGCCCATGCGGAGGTGAACGCGATTCGTCAGGCGGCGGCGCATCGTGGTCAGTGGCGCCTGGACGGGTGCACGCTCGTGGTGACGGTTGAGCCGTGCCTGATGTGTGCCGGCACGATTCTGGCGTCGCGCGTTTCGACGGTGGTTTTTGGTGCCTGGGAGGAGAAGACGGGGGCTACTGGCAGTCGTTACGATGTACTGCGTGATGGCAGGGTTGCTCCGGTTCCCGAGGTGTATGCGGGGGTGCGTGCTGATGAATGCGCGCAGCTGATGGTGGACTTCTTTAAGGAACGCCGCCCCTGACCTCCCCTAGGCTCACCCCTAAAGATGGTTTGTATAACGCGAAAAGCCGCGCAGAGATTGCGTGGCTTTTCGTGTTATTTGTACGAAAAACCCGATTTATTTGAAAAATGCTTCAAGAATTTCAAAAATGACCCCTGTTTTTCAAGAAAAGCCCACCACATCACACATAACCGGGTCTACCATATATAGGCATTGGAGCCTCCGCCTGCCCGCGCCTGACGTTCTACACCCCGCGCGGTGCCCGCGGATGACTCCCAGAAACTCACCCGAACCATCCATTCTCTGAGGGGATCTAACCGTGTTAAGCGTTGACAATATTTGGGCAAAAGGGCGCCACACTCCGCTTTTTGACCGCACCACCTTCTCAGTGGGCGAGGGTGAAGTCATTATTGTTCAGGCGGATAGCCAGTTGGAGCGTACCTCTCTTGCGTTGGCGCTGACTGGTCGCCTTCCCCTGTCCGGCGGAACGATTAGCTGGAGCGAAGGCAATGATGAGCCTCGCCGTATTTCGATGAAGCGTCTGCGTGCTCTCAGTAGCGTGGTGGACTCTCCTGATGTGACTGCTCCTGAGCAGCATATGCGCGTGCACGATTATGTGTCGGAGATGCTCTCCTATAACCTGCCGATTTTTGGTCGTTCCCGTGCGAGCCGCTGGTTGGCCGAGCGCGGTCTTGAGGAGCTGGACAGCCTGTGGATGGATGAGATTAGTGGCGAGATGAACATTGAGCTGATGGCTGCTTTGGCGCAGCATAGCCCCTCTGACTTGCTGGTTTTTGATACTCCTTCCCGCCATCTGAACCACACGTACATGTGGCTTCCGTACCTGGAGGAGCTTGCCGCCGATGAGGACCACCCGCGCACTGTGGTGGCTGTTGTGCCGCATATTTCTGAGTCCTGGCATGGTGCGCGTGCGGTGGTCGGTCGTGCCCCTGAGGAATACACCCCTGAGGAAAACGTGCCGGCTCTTGTTGAGGGCGAGATTGAACCCTCCAATGAATTCCCCGAACATGACGAAAACGCTGAGAAGGAGTAAGAATGACTGTTCTGCGTGTTGCACTCGTTGAGCTGAAACGCCTGACCAGCGGTGTTCTGCCGGTTCTGGTGCTGCTTGCGATGTCCTGCATTCCTCTGCTGTACGGCGCCCTGTACCTGTACGGTAACTGGGATGCTTACGGCCATGTGAATGGCATTGTGGGTGCCCTGGTGGTTGAGGATGAGGGCGCGGAGGATTCTGAAGGTAAGCAGGTGAACACCGGTGCTGATGTGCGCCAGTCCCTGCTGGATGCTGGCACGTTTGATTGGCGTCAGGTGCAGACTCGCACTGAGGCTGTTGAGGGCGTGGAGAACGGCACCTATGACTTTGCGATGGTGATTCCGAAGGACTTCTCCCGTAATTTGCAGAGTGCCGGTTCGTTCAAGCCTGATGCTGACGGTAAGACGGGCACTATTGATGCGCGTTCGGCGGGTATTGAGGTCATTACGAATGATGCCAATAACTATGTGCTGACGAATATTGTCACGAAGGCGGGCACTGCGGTGCGTGATTCGGTGGCTGAGAAGGTCGGTAATTCTACAGCGAATTCGCTGTTGGCTAGCTTCACGACTATTCATTCGAAGATGGGTGAGGCTGCTGATGGTGCGTCGAAGGTGAATAACGGCACGGTGAAGCTGGCGGACGCTATCACTCAGCTGAAGGACGGCACTGCCACGGTGAATGATGGTGCCGTGAAGCTGAAGGATGGTACTTCCTCCTTGGCTGATGGTCAGTCCCAGTTGTTGGATGGTCAGAAGCAGTTGGCGGAGGGCGCCGCGAAGCTTGCTGATGGCGTTTCGACTTTGGATTCTGGTGCCGAGAAGCTGGATTCTGGTGCTGCGAAGCTTGCCGATGGTGCTTCGAGTTTGAAGGATGGTTCGTCGACTTTGGCTTCGGCTGCGGCGTCTGCTTCTGATGGTGCGTCGAAGCTGAAGGATGGTTCGGCGACTCTGGCTGAGGGTACCGCGAGCTTGAAGAGTGGTTCGGCTTCGGTGGCGAAGGGTGCTAATGATTTGGCGTCTGGTATCCATCAGTTGCGTGAAGGTATGGATCAGGCGGGTATTCGTGAGTTGCCGGCCGAGTTGAACGCGATGTGCATGCGCCTGCATGAGACGGATACTTCTGCTGGTAGCGGCGATTTTGGTCGTGACTTGTCGAATACTGTGGTGTCTGCGAGTGCGCAGAAGGTGCGTGCTCGGGTGACTCCGCTGGTTGAGGCGGGTACGTTGACTCAGGAGCAGGCTGATCAGCTGGTCGCTGCTGTTGATTCTGAGGAGACGAAGAATGAGGTTGCTGAGCTGAATCAGAAGGCTCTGCAGTCGCATCTGGCTACTCGTGATGCTGCCGCTGCTGATGCTCTGTCGAAGTTGCGCGCGTTGAAGTCGAGCCATTGTGTTTCTGATGGTTCGTCGTCGACTGCGGTGAAGATTCAGACTTTGGTGACTGGCGTGGATTCGCTGGATTCCGGTGCGTCTTCGCTTGCCAAGGGCGCTTCGTCGGTGGCTGATGGTGCCGCTCGTGTGGATGCTGGCGCGTCCTCGTTGGCGTCGGGTTCGGCGACCCTGGCTGATGGTAATTCCAAGATCGCTTCGGGTGCTTCGAGCCTTGCGAGTGGTTCTGCGACTCTGTCGGGTGGTGCTTCTGAGCTGAAGGAGGGTACTGGTTCTTTGAAGAGCGGTACCGCCGAGCTGAAGGATGGTAGCGGTACTTTGGCGGAGAAGGAGCAGTCTGCGGTTGAGGGTCAGCAGAAGCTGGCTGATGGCGCGAATGAGCTGAAGGATGGTGCGTCGCAGCTTTCTGACGGTACGGCGAAGCTGTCTGATGGTTCTACTCAGCTGAATGATGGTGCTTCCGAGTTGAAGGATGGCACTTCGTCGTTGGAGAGCGGTCTGGCTTCTGGCGCTAAGCAGGTTCCGAGCCTTGCGCCGACTGAACAGGCGAAGGTTGCGGATACGATGTCGAACCCTGTGACTTTGTCGCATGAGTCGCTGGCGTCGGCTCGTAACTATGGTGAGGGCATGGGCCCGTTCTTCATGTGCTTGGCGCTGTGGATTGGTGGCCTGATGCTGGTTCAGACGCTGCGCGTGATGAATAACCGTGCGTTGGCTTCGCATGCTCCGTCGATTCGTGTGATGCTCGGTAGCTGGATGCCGTTCGGACTGGTAGGTATTGCTCAGGCGACTCTGATGTTCGCGGCGATTAAGTTTGGTTTGGGCTTTGAGATGGCTCATCCGTGGCTGGTGTGGCTGTTCCTCTGCTATGTGGCTCTGGTCTTTACCGGTTTCATTCATGGTTTGACGGTGATTTTGGGTGCGCCGGGTAAGCTTGTTGCTTTGGTCATTCTGATTCTGCAGCTGATTACTGCGGGCGGCACGATGCCGTATGAGACTTTGCCTGAGTCGATTCGTTGGATGCATGATTTCTTCCCGATGGGTTATGCGGTGGCTGGTACGCGTCGTTTGGCGTATGGCATTAATGAGTCGAGCCTGTGGGGCATCATGCTGGTTTTGACTCTGTGGGGTCTGGCTGGTCTGATGTTGGGTTACATTGGCACGCGTCGTGATCGTACGTGGTCGCTGAAGAAGCTGGCTCCGGAGATTACGGTGTAACAAACCCTGTTTAGTCGCACCGGGGGAAAACTGTCTAATAAAATAGAGATATATCTGCAAAAAGGGAGGGAGGACTGCTGATGTTGCAGCGCCCAGCCGCTGAAGCTTCAAGTCGTCGTCCCGGCCGTACAGGTAGAACTCAGTTGAAGTTGTTCAACGCTGCTATGGAAATCATGACCGAAAAGGGGCTTGAGTACGCCACTGTTGAAGAGGTGGCTGCCCGGGCGGGTGTTTCTAAGGGAACCGTGTATTACAACTTCGGTTCTAAGAAGACCATGGTGGATCAGCTGGTTCAGTACGGCACGCAGTTGCTGCTGAGCGATGCGCGTCGCGCGGCGTCGGTTCATTCTGATCCGCGTGAGGCGTTGCGGAGTGCTGTTCGCGCCGCGTTCCAGTATCTTGAGGACCGTCCGGGTTTTACTCGGATGTGGCTTTCGGAGGCATGGAAGGGTGCGGATGGTTGGACTGAGGCGATGAGCGATAACCGTCTGAATCTTCTGGATTTTTTGGAGGAGATGACGGAGGCTGTGGCTCGCCGCTATACGGTTGATACCGCTCAGAATCCTCGTGCGATTGCGATCTCTATGTTCGGCGCGATTTACATGTTTGCTATGGATCGTGAAGTGCATCAGGCGGAGCGCAATGCTGAGGATGCAACGCGTGCTGTCATGCTGGTTGTAGATGGGTATATCCGTCATTAGGCGGACCTGTTAGGGTCTGTAGACGTAGCCGGGACTTCGGTGTCGGGTGTCGAAAAGGGCACGGTGAAAGGGGCCGTGAAAGGGGCGACACCCGGCTGCCGTACGCGCACGATATGTAGGCTCATTCTTGCCCTCCTGTTGGGGGTGTGCTATAGTTTTCCACTGTTGGTGGTGTGTCCGAGCGGCCGAAGGTGCATCACTCGAAATGATGTTTGGTGTAAAAGCCAACGGGGGTTCAAATCCCTCCACCACCGCACCAACGAAAACCCGTCGAGATTCGTCTCGGCGGGTTTTTGCATGTCCGGATTGTTTCGGATTGTTCTGGGGTGGTGCTGGTGGGTGTTTGCGCGGGGGTGTTTCGCCTCGTTTTATAGGGTGTGTGCCACTTCCGGGGCTTTGCCGGTGCTTGCTGATTTGGGGGTGGGTAAAATCGTATTATGCGTATTAAGATTCTTGACCACCCGCTGGTCTCTCACAAGATTAGTGTTCTGCGTGATAAGAACACCCCGTCCCCGATTTTCCGTCAGCTGGTTGATGAGCTGGTGACCCTTCTTGCCTATGAGGCGACTCGCGAGATTCGTGTGGAAGAGGTTGAGGTTGTGACTCCGGTGGCGACTACTACCGGTGTTCGTATTGCTGATCCGAAGCCGCTGGTTGTTCCGATTCTGCGTGCTGGCCTGGGCATGCTGGAGGGTATGACTCGTCTGGTTCCGACCGCTGAGGTGGGCTTCCTGGGTATGGCTCGTAATGAGGAGACCCTGGATATTGTGACGTATGCTGAGCGTCTGCCGGAGGACCTGACTGGTCGTCAGGTGTACCTGCTGGATCCGATGCTGGCTACCGGTGGCACTCTGATTGAGGCCATTAAGTTCCTGCGTGAGCGTGGTGCTGAGTCTGTGACTTGCGTGTGCCTGATTGCTGCTCCTGAGGGCATTGCTGCTCTGGAGAAGGGCATTGAGGGTATGGAGAATGTTGACCTGTTCCTGGCTGCTCGTGATGAGCGTCTGAACGAGAAGGCGTACATTATTCCGGGTCTGGGCGATGCTGGTGACCGCCTGTACGGTCTGGCTGAGTAGTTTTCAGCGTTATTCACGTGATGTGAGTGGGGCGCCTCTGCATATGTTTAAGCATGTGCGGGGGCGCTTTGTTGTGGCTGCTGGAGGCCGTGTGCAGGTCATATGGTGTGGTGTTGGGGGATGTGTGTCTAACGATCTGCTGTCTTGGGTGTTTATGGTGTTGTTGGGCGCTTGTGTGGGTTTATGAAACACCCTTAATAGTATGTGATGAGGAACACTATAATGTTTTGAAGGTTCAAAATATATTGAGCATATTCACAGCTTCACATGAAAATACAGGGTGGAACCAGTAAATAAAAGAAGCTATGAATATTTATAAGGGAAAAAATACTGAAAGCTTCAGGTAGTCCCTGAAACCCTAAAACATGAGAGGGGGCATTGTACTCCTCTCGCCCATAAAGATGAATCCACTATGCTGAATCCGCTTGATTTATCCGTCAAATAGGAGAAATATTAAGTAAGAGGATTGAAGCTCGAACAGGTATTGGGGACTGTTTGACTCGGCGTCACTTCCGGCGCACCCCACACTACGTACGACAGGGATCCCGTACACAGACTTTGAGAGAAGGTTGAATCATGTCAGGCGCTGTACCTGGATATGTGCACATCTCCCAGCGCGGCCGCGCCGCTAAGCGCCAGGTCGTGCAGCCTCAGCGTCCCGCTGCGCAGGCCGCAACGTTGCGTCCGATGACTTTCTCAGCCGGTGACCCTGCCCATAAGCAGGCTCAGGAAAATGAGGCACGCGGCTTTGTGCTCTATGTTGGTTTGAACGAGGAACTTGCCGCTGCGAACGGCACCTCCCTGGTGCGTATCGTTCAGGATTTGCGCACTTATGCACACCACCTGGCTCCCGAGTCGGAGTCGTACGCCGCTGTGGCGTTGGCTCCGGTGAACGCTGAGGGCAGCGACCTTGAGGTGGTACGTAATGCGCTCGGTGATCCGACCGCAATGTACATGCACCCGGAGGCGCATGTCGCCCGCGAAGCAGAGACCACGAATAGCCACTCTTCGGGTGTGCTGATTGATTTGGCACGTCGCGAGGTGTTCCTGGACGGTGAGCCGCTCATGCTGACCTTCAAGGAATTCGAGCTGCTGGCACATCTGGTGGAGAACTCTTCCCGCACCGTGGGTCGTGAGGAGCTGCTGAAGGCACTGTGGAGCTCCGGTGACGAGCATCCGCATGAGCGTACGATTGACGTGCATATTCGTCGGCTGCGTTCGAAGCTGGGTCGCCTGTCGGGTACTGTGCGTACGGTGCGCGGTCAGGGTTACCGCTTCTTTGAGCACCCCGAGGTTGTCGTCTGGGCTGCTCCGGAATACTCAATCTAGTTTTTAGAGTGCACCCCGGTGTGCTGGCGTGATGCCGGTGCGCCGGGGTTTACTTGTGCCCGCCTGGGGGGTGTTAGTGTGCGTGCTGTGGCGGCGTGCGGCACGTTCCGGCGCCCTCTAGATAGAATGGGTGTATGGCTGAAAATTCTTCCAACACTGCATCTGGCTCGCACCGCAGCGGGGTCAAGCGTCTGATTATTATGCGCCATGCGGAGGCTGATTGGGGTCTGAATGATTTTGATCGTCCGCTGACGAAGCGTGGCCATGAGCAGGCTGCCGCTGCTGGCGCCTGGCTGGCGGCTCGCGGTTATATTCCGGAGCAGATTATGTCGTCGTCGGCTTTGCGTACTCGTCAGACGACGACTTGGGTTTCGGATGGTTTGGGGGCGAAGGCGCCTACTGCTCATCTGGATGAGGGGCTGTATGAGGTGTCTGCGTCCCGCATTATTGCGCGCATCAACAGTGTTTCGGAGAATGTTCATTCTTTGATGGTGGTGTCGCATCTGCCCGGCGTGCAGGATGCCGCGCAGCGCCTGATGAGCCCGGATTCTGACCCGAACGCGTCCATGGATGTGTATTACGGTTTCCCGCCCTCTTCTATTGCGGTGTTTGAGGTGCCGGGGGAGTGGGCTCTGCTTGATGGGGCGGATGCGCGCCTCGTGGACTTCAAGAGCTTCTAGTCCTGAAACTTCTAGGCTTCGTGCCTGAATGAAATGGGTAAAGCAAAAGCCCCGTACCAGTCGGTACGGGGCTTTTTGTGGCGGAGACGGGGGGATTTGAACCCCCGGTCGAGTTTAACCCCGACCCTTCATTAGCAGTGAAGTCCATTCGGCCGCTCTGGCACGTCTCCACGGTGCGCTCGTGAGCGCATCCCTATAAGAATATAGGCTGTTTTGCGCTTGGTCAATTCGACCCACGCTTGGGGGATATCTCTGAGCGTGTGTTGCTCTATAGGGCGGACTATGGATTGTAGGCTTTGAGGCTCATATACATTTTCGATAGACTGCTACTGTCCAACCGATAAATAGAGGGCGTCTCTGGCGTGTGATTTTTCCATGCAGCGTTGCCAGAGTCGTCTTATTTACTCAACGAAATGAGAAATCATGTCTGAAAACCCCAACAACCCCCAGCCCCAGTTCAACCAGGACCCCCAGTTTAGCCAGCAGGCACCCCAGTTCAATCAGCAGGCTCCTTACGGTGTGCCCGTTCAGACCCCTGAGCAGCAGGCTCAGGCGAAGAAGGCAAAGACCCTGTCGATTGTCTCTCTGGTGAGCGGTATTGTGTGTCTGTTTGCTTTCGGTTACATCCTTGGTGCTGTAGCTATTGTGACGGGCCGCCTGGCTATGAATAACCCCGAGCTAAAGAACCGCGGTATGGCTATTGCCGGTACTGTTCTGGGCGCCGTCGGTATTATTTTGCTGGTCGCTCTGAAGATTTTTGTAAAGCAGTAAGATTGAAGCTACCTGCAGTAGCCTCATGATTTGAAGAAGCCCGCGAGCGCCCCGTGTGTTCGCGGGCTTCTGTGCGCCTCATCAGTTTTCTGGTCAGTGCATATATGCTGCGGATAGCTCCAGAATGACGAATCCGTTTGTGCCCACCTCAGCGATAGGTTAGGGTGAGTAAGGTTCAATACACACCATTCACACGAAAGAGGGACCACATGTCTCAGAACCCGCAGGACTCTAACTCCTACGACTACAACCCGGAATACGGCAACCTGAACGAGCAGAACGCTCAGAACGGTCAGCAGCAGTACCAGCAGCAGTACCAGCAGCCTGGTCAGTACGGTCAGCCTATGATGGTGCCTGTCGGCATTGTTCAGAAGACCCCCGAGCAGCTTGCTGGCGAGAAGGCTGGTCAGACCTCCATGGTGCTCGGCATTATTGGTCTGATCTGCAACTTCTTTGTTAGCTGGTGGCTGTTCGGTCTGCCCTCGCTGATCATGGGTGTTATCGGCATTATGAAGGCTAATGAGGCTGAGCGTTTTGGCACTGCAGCTTCGGGCGGTCGCATCATGGGCTGGATTAACGCAGCTTTTGGTGGCCTGTTCTTGGTTGTAATCGGTGGTTTCCTGCTGCTGGGTCTTATCGGCGCGGCAGGTGCTGCTTCTTCCTCTTCCAACCACTTTACTGAGCTGGTCAGCACCCTGGCACTCTTCTAAGAGCTCATTCGCAGGGTATAGCGGAAGCCCCGTTCCTCGATGTGAGGAGCGGGGCTTTTGCGTACCTGATAAGGCGCATATCCAGCGCATCAAAGTCTGTTGTGCGGGGTTGCATAACGGCCTTAGTTGTACCCGTTCCATTCATGGGTTAGGGTGAATTAGGTTTAACACACACCAGCCGTACGAAAGTGAGATGCCATGTCTCAGACTCCTCGGGGTTCAGACCCCTACGACTACAACCCGGACTACAACCGTCTGAACGAGCAGTACAACCAGAACGGCCAGTACGGGCAGAACACTCAGTACGGTCAGTATGGCCAATACGGTCAGGGTTCTTACGGCCAGTACGGGCAGAGCTCCTACGATCAGTATTCTTATGACCAGTACGGTCAGAATTCGTACGGCCAAGACTCGTATGGTCAGAATCAGTACGACCCGTACGGTCAGCAGTACCAGCAGCCCGGCCAGTACGGTCAGCCCATGATGGTTCCTATTGGCATTGTTCAGAAGACCCCCGAGCAGCTTGCCGGTGAGAAGGCTGCTCAGACTTCCACGGTGCTGGGTATTATCAGCTTGGCGTGTATAGTGACTCTCAGCTGGTGGCTGTTTGGTCTGCCTTCCCTGATTCTGGGTGTTATCGGTATTTTCAAGGCGAACGAGGCAGAACGTTTTGGCGCGGCTGCTTCGGCTGGGCGTATCTTGAACTGGATTAGCGTAGTCATTGGTGGCATGTTCCTGGTGCTTTTTGGTGGCGGTATGCTGCTGGCGATTATGCTGGCTCTTTCTGATTCTGCCGCAAATTCTAGGCTCGTGGAGACTGCGCAGATACTGGCACTTTTCTAAACACTTTCACCCTCATTGGAGGGTACGCAAAAGCCCCGTTCCTCACGTTGAGGTGCGGGGCTTTTCTGTATGTATGCCGTATGTTTGGTGAAATCGGCTCGACATACTTGTTCCCGTGTGGGGGAAGGTCTAGGGTGGGCTTAACACCCGGTACTGAAAGGTTATGATGCAATGATGCAGGATCCAATCCTTGGCCCGTATTCCGACCCAGTAGCTGGTCTGCGCTCGAAACCTCATCGTCACAAACAGGGTGCTGATATTGAAGAGCCCCCTATGATGCAGAGCGGTGGGAAAACAGCGACTAATCTGGGGGAGCGGGCTTCCCAACTTTCGCTCACTTTCGGTGTGCTCAGCCTCATCAACATCTTGGTGTTGGGTTCGTGGTTTTTCGGTATCCCCACCATCATCTTGAGTGTCCTTGGTTTACATAAAGCTAAGGAAGCGGATAGTTACGGCGTAGTTTCTCTTGCGGGTCGAATCCTGAGCTGGATAGCTATCGCCATGCTTGCCCTTGGGTACGTACTGATTGTGTGGGCATGGTTCAACGCCAAATAGGTTTTTGCGAAGCACTAGGCTGAGGTATTCAACTAACGCGTGTAGATTCTGAAAGGTTGTGGATGCGATGTCGCAACTACCCCAAAACAACGAAACTCTCGATAACAGCCCCAAATACAGCGAACCCTACCAGGAGAACAGTAACGGGCACCCCGGTACTGTAGCTCTGGGCGGACAGTTACCACCCGCGAGTGAGTTCTCGGATGACGTCTTGAGCCAGGAAACTGGACGGTTCGCCGCGAACCTCTCCCTACTCTTCGGCGCCCTCAGCTTTGCGTGCATCCCCGGCATCCGTTCGTCGCTGTACTTCATCCCCTTCGCACTGATACTGAGTTCCATAGGAATCTGGCAGGCGCGAGTGGCGAGACGGCACGGTATGCATGCCATCCTGGGCATGATACTCAACGTGGTGGGTATGATCATTTTTCTGCTCCTAGGCGCCCTCGTCGTATTCCTCACGATTCTCTTTTCTGGCCTTAAAGACTACTGACACCGGTCTATCGAGAAGCCTGCCTGTCCTCTAGCTCTAGTGGATTAGGGGAGGGGGGCTAGAGGGTGTGATACCTCCCCAACGTTGAATATGAAAGGTTGTGGATGCGATGTCGCAGCTACCCCAAAACAATGAAGCTTTTGATAACAATCCCGAATACGCCAAGCTCTACCAGGGAAATGGCAGCCCGCAGTCTGACGCTGACAACACGGACGATTGGACGCAACATGCGAGCAAGCAACCTTCCGACGAGCAAAGGGCACAAGACGGTAAAAAGGCAGCGAACGTATCCCTGCTTTTCGGCGCCCTCGGCCTCCTATTTTTCTTTCTAGGGTGCTGGTTGTTTGTCCACGATTTTGACAGTGGTGGTCTGCAGATAGTTGTTGTTGCACCGTTGCTGAACGTCCTGGGTATTTGGCAGGGGCGAGTAGCGAAACAGCACGGTGTACCTGCCCTAGCGGGTCGTATTCTCAGCTGGGCGGGTGTAATTTTTGCCCTTCCCTTCGCCATCATCGTCGCATTGTTCTTGATTGCCGTAGCCGGCCGCATATAACGGCGCCCCCGGTAACTCAAAACGGCGTATGCAAAGAGCCCTGTTCCTCGTGTTGAGGTACGAGGCTTTGCTGTATGTATGCCGTATGTTTGGTGGAATCGGCTCGACATGCTTGTTCTCTCGGCGGGGGAGGGTCTAGGGTGAAGTTAACACCCCCCTCGTGCGGAATGTGAAAGGTTGTGGATGCGATGTCGCAGCTACCCCAAAATAACGAAGATTTTGATAACAACCCTGAATACGCCAAGCTCTACCAAGCGGATGACAGCCAACAGCCGGAGACTGACGGCACGGACGACTGGGAGCAACCTGCGAGCGAGCAACCTCCCGCTGTGCAAGGAACACAAGACGGTAAAAGGGCTGCGAACTTCTCCCTGCTTTTCGGCTTCCTCAGCCCGCTGTCTTTCGTTCTAGGGTTTTGGTTGCTTGTCCAGGGTCTTGGAGAAAGTGGTCTGCAGGTAGCTCTCGCCGCGCCGGTGCTGAACATCCTGGGTATCTGGCAGGGGTGGGTAGCGCAGAGGCACGGTGTACCTGCCCTAGCGGGTCGTATTCTCAACTGGCTGGGGCTATGCTTTTTCATCGGTATCGCCGCCCTCTTCATGTATATTGCGAATGCCTTGTCACAAATCAACTGACGACGCCCTCCGGTAACTCAAAACGGCGTATGCAAAGAGCCCCGTTCCTCAATACGAGGAACGGGGCTCTTTGCGCTCCACACGTGGAGCAGAAGCTAAAACGCGGATGGTAAGGGATTTGAACCCTTGAGACGGGGTCACCGCCTACTGGTTTTCAAGACCAGCTCCTTCGGCCGCTCGGACAACCATCCATACGCACCAGAGACCGGCATTTTATGGCAATACCGTGCCGCAGGGCACTACGAGATTATCTCATGCGATAAGCTTTCTGTAAATCGCGCACCAACGATGGTGCTTCCGGCAATGAGGAGGACTCATGAGAGCAATTATTGAGAACAGTCACGGCGGACCTGAGGCTCTGACAATCAGCGAAGTCCCCGCCCCCGTACCCCGATCCCACGAAGTTCTCGTCCGTGTTCACGCCGCCGGAATCAACCGCGCCGACGCCCTGCAGCGCCGCGGATTCTACCCGCCGCCCGCCGGCGCGAGCGCCATCTACGGCCTCGAAGTAGCCGGCGTCATTGAAGCGGTCGGTGAAGGCGCCTCCGTGGAGAACTGCGGCACCCCCGTCATGGCGCTCCTCGCTGGAGGCGGCTACGCCGACTACGTGACCGTACCGGTCGACCACGTGCTGCCCGTACCCGAACAGCTGAGTTTTGCCGAAGCCGCCGGTATTCCCGAAGTCGCGGCAACCGTCTACTCGAACCTGGTTCTCACCTGTGGTATGAGCATGAACCCCGCCGAAAACCTCAAGGAAGACGGTGAACCCGCGGTGGTGCTCGTGCACGGTGGTACCGGCGGTATCGGTGTGCACGCTATTCAGCTGGCGCTCGCCGTAGGTACCCGCGTGTTTGCAACCGTGGGAACCGAGGAAAAAGCAGAATATGTGCGCTTACTAGGTGCGGAACCCATTATTTATACAGAACATTCGTTCCGTGAAGTTCTGCTGGCTGAAACTGGCGGACGCGGCGCTGACTACATCCTCGACGTCGTGGGCGGAAAGTACCTGGACGACAATCTGCACACCCTCGCCGACGGCGGGCACCTGTGCATTATCGGTCTGATGGGCGGCGCCAAAGCAGAAGTGAACCTGGGGTATATGCTCTCCCGCCGCCTGTCGGTGCACGCTACGAGCCTGCGTACCCGTTCGGATCATCAGAAGGCTGAGATTCTGCGAGGTGTACGCGAACACGTGCTGCCGCTGATTGAATCCGGCAGGATTGGCGTGGGTCTGGACCGTATCTTCGACATGGAGGAGGCGGCTGCCGCCCACGAATACTTCGACTCCGGTCAGCATCGCGGCAAGATTGTGCTGCGCATGGTCTAGAAATCGCTGCGCCCCTGCGGTGCTATTTTAGGCCGGTGCCATTTTAGACTGGCGCTGCGGGGAGCGTCGCGTGAGCGGCGTGAAGAAAATCTGGGTTTGAAATAAACAGTTGACTGCTGACATCTCGTCACCAAAAGAGATTTAGGGTAACCTAAGTATAGGGAGGTTTGCGGGTCGCCGCAGAGCCCATCGCCGGCAGCCTCCACCGACCAACCAACACGGCACACACACCACGCAGAGGAGGGCACATGGGACTTAAAAGCTACCTGCAATCGCGCCGCGACGACGCCGAGCTCGGCAAAGGCATCTGGCGCCGATCCCACGACCGGTTCATTCGCGGTATCGACCGCTTCCACCAGGTCCTCGAACGCCTAGCGGCAACCGACTCATCCGACTCCATGATCGAGCTCATCGTGCCGGATGCAAACGCGCTCGCCGACCTCATCCCGCGCGTGCGTGCAGTCGCCATGGAAGCGCACCGCCTCGCCCCCAGCGACGGCGATATTCCCGCCTCCCCGTTCGGCACCTACTCCGACCTGAACCGCGCCCTCTCCAAGGCAGGTAACGCCGTGGCACTCTGCGCCGAAGCGCTCGCCATGGCACGCTGCTTCGGCAATTGTGCCACCGGATGCGACCGCCAGGTGAGCGTGCACCGCCGCGTGGAAACCGTCATCCAGCACATTGAAGACGCTGAGCGTCTGATTCAGCGCGCCCAGAAGGAAGCCGCCGGCAAGCTGACCTTCGACGATGGAATCCCCGTGGGCCGCACCCAGCTGATTGAGGCATAACACAGGGCCTAAATTGCGGTCAACAGGCGGGTTAGTTTGATGTGCACCTCAACAGGCGATACGCTTAAAGAAGAGGTGTAGGACACTTCTTATGCGGTTCCGTCACAATGGAGGTGACGACACAATGCGATGGTACGCGCGGAAGAACCGCAGGCTTTTTCCTGCCCCTCTACGGCACAACCCAATGCATATACAATTCACGGAAGAAGTCACACACCATGTTTGAATTCCACCGCAATGAGCGTGCGCGTCAGCTGCGCCCCAGCCTCTCACGCTCCTGGCTCCTCGTGCGCGCCAACTCCTCCGAAGAAGTCTTTGAAGAGGCCTTCGAATCCGAGGCCGACTCCATCATTATCGACCTCGAAGACGGCTGCCCCGCTGAAGAGAAGGACGCCGCCCGCGAACAGGTCGTCCGTATGCTTAACTCCGGCGTCGTCGCATGGGTGCGAATCAACGCCATCACCACCGAACACTGGTGGAAGGACGTCAAGGCCCTCAAGAACGTGAAGGGCCTGCGAGGCGTCATGCTCGCTACCGCAGAGCACGCCACCGACATTGACCGCACCGCAGCCGAGCTGCCCCCCGGAACCCCCATTATCGCGCTGATCGAGTCCGCACTCGGCGTGCACCACTCCGTCGAAATTGCGCGCGCAATCGGCACTTTCCGCCTCGCATTCGGCGCAGGCGACTACCGCCGCGACACCGGCTCCTCCGCAACCCCCATGGCGCTCGCCTACGTGCGTTCGCAGCTGGTCATCGCCTCCACCCTGGGTGGTCTGCCCGGCCCCATCGACGGCCCGACCCTCGGCGCATACGGTGCCGACCTCTCCAAGGCATGCGGCTACGCGAACGACCACGGCATGACCGGTAAGATCACCCTGGACATCCGCCAGACCGAGACCATCAACGCCGCATTCTCCCCGAGCGAGATCGAAATCGAAGAAGCACACCAGATGCTCGACGTGCCCCTCGACGGCCCCCGCGACGGCTCCTACCTGCCGCGTTACCTGCGTGCAAAGAAGGTCAAGGAACTCGCCAAGGTTTACGGCCTGTGGGGCAAGACCGACAGCGACTTCCAGCGCGCCTCCAAGTAAGGTACTCGCCTAAAGTACACGCGTAAAAGGCCGCGCATCCGGCTCCCAACATAGGGAATCGGATGCGCGGCTTTTATCTGCCTGAAACCTCTGGCGCGCTACAACTTAGCTACTAGTTGCGGGGCGACTTGCCGCCCGTCAGCGCATGAGCGCACACGTACGAAGTCACCAAAGAAATCACGATTGGCACCAGGAACGAGGTGTCATCCTCATACACCGAACGGTAGAAGAACCACACCGCCAGGGAAACCACCAGCGCCAACACGTACACCAGAGCAAAACGCATCGTGGGGCTCATCGGGCGTGCAGGGCCCGTAGAGGCGCGGCCTGCCTGCGAACGGTTCTGCAGACGCTGAGTATTTGAGGAATGAGAAGACACGAGAATCTCCTAAAAATTGATGGTGACATCCTGCGAGATACGTGACATCTCTCAGATGCTAAAAACCGCCGCAACACACCGGAAACCGGCACGCGTTACGGCGGATGTGGAGCCCCCAGTGGGATTCGAACCCACGACCTTTTCTTTACGAGGGAAATGCTCTACCCCTGAGCTATAGAGGCACATATGCGTTCGTTCCCAACCGCCCGAAAGCAGCCGACGAACAGTGCATACCCCGCAATAGTACCAAAAAGGCGGGGGAGAGGCTAATTACTTTCAGCACCGTGACCGCTACCGAGAGCAGACGGCAGAGAGCCTATGGTGTGCACTGCATTCACCCCGTAAACCCGCCCGAAGATAGGGAATGTTCAGGGCAGAGGCATACAATAAACCCTATACCCACGGCGGCTAATCGCGCCTCACCGCGCCCAACAACCACTGACACATCAACCACAGACAGCCGCCCCCCATAGAGAGGAACCACCATGACTTCACCCCTCAACCGCCGCACCCTGCTGCTGGGCGTAGTGCCCGCCGCAGCCCTGGGATTGAGCGCATGCGGTTCCAGCTCCTCCCAGCCCTCCGCATCGGCATCTGCGAGCGCATCTGCAAGCACCGCCACTACCTCGGCAAGCGCATCCGCAAGTGCTACCGCGAGCGCTTCGGCATCCGCGGACTCCTCGGCTTCTGTGAGCGGCTCGGCAACCGCCGATGACGGCTATGTCGGCTACCGCCTCAACCGCGAAGTACCCGGTGCAGGCACCGCAACCCTGTACACCGACTACCAGTGCCCCTACTGCGCCAAGGCAGAACCCAAGTTCGAAGAAGCCGCCAAGAAGCTTGACGGCATCATGAATGTGACCGTGCGCCACATGCCGCTGAACATGCACGCCAATGCCGTACCCGCCGCTCTCGCCGTAGAAGCCGCAACAGCTCAGGGTAAGCACCTCGAAATGGCGAACAAGCTCTTCAACACCCAGAACGACTGGAAGAACATCAAAGAGCGCGACAAGCTGCGCACCCTCTTCAACGACTACGCCAAGGAACTGGGCCTGAACGTCGAAGAATTCGACAAGGTCCTACTCGCCTCCGACACCGTCAAGCCCATCCAACGCGACTACGATCACGCCGTGAAGATCGGTGTGAAGGGCACCCCCACCTTCGCCGTGAACGACAAGG
>ERZ773046.311-NODE-311-length-33069-cov-5.167626_pt1 | contig 33069 bp, 28 predicted proteins | sample MGYA00580634_ERZ773046 | MGnify/ENA primary metagenome ERZ773046 (study PRJEB29015, sample SAMEA2738127) | human oral metagenome | biome: human oral; feature: human-associated habitat; material: saliva | place: China | collected 2159 ... | reverse complement strand
TGCAATGTCGGCTATGGCCTGCGCTGCGTTAGTGCTGTCTGGTTGTGGTAATAGTGTGTCGGATGATAGGGCTGAGGCTTATGCTTCGCTTTCGTCTATGACCAGTTTGGGTACATCGCGGGCGCAGGAATATAAACAGAGGCTGACGGTGGCCCCTGATTCTGCTGCTATTAAGAGTGTTCTTGCTGAAGCTAAAGCCGCTAATGAGAAAAGCCAGGCAGACAAGGCTGCTGCTGCTGCTAAAGAGGCAGCTGATGACAAGATTGTTAAGAAAACTGAAGCTGCCCTTTCAGGGGTAACGTTAGTTGGTTTAAGTGACGCGTGTAAAGGTGTCACTCTCACACTTAAGGCAGATAAAACTTGGGATATTAAAACCGATAGAATTCCCAATAATTGCATTGACCCCACAGGTGAAACCTGGAAGGTTACAGTGGAAGACCGGATTAGCGATAAGCCCATACTGCGATTCAATAGAGATGACAGGACTTATATTCTAACATTGAATGGTGATGGTACGCTCTCTATTAACAATTCTGCTAAGTTTACCATCACTAAGTAGGTTATGCTTTCATAAGCTAACTTGTTGAGGTGTGGGGTATCAAAATTTGGTGCCCCGCACCTTTCGTTATCTGACGGTCAGGCTGGATTCTAGCGGTGGTTGCAATACGGTCTGATTGATTGGAGTGTGTTGTGGCTAATTTAGGGCATGTTTATGGCTGGCTGAACACCCTTCCCGTATATCGCTCATATGCGTGCAGAGCGAAGGCTTACACGCCCGAAAGACCGTAAGTGTGATGACCCGCGTTTGTGGGCTGTTATCTGGGACAAGCTCACTGCTAGGTGGAGTCCGGAGCAGATTTGTGTCTATTTACGTCGGTGTTTCCCGGATAATCAGAGTATGAACCCGTGTGTGGAGACGATTTATCAGTCCATCTTCATTCAGGCTAAAGGGGCGTTCTGCCGTTGGGATGCTTGTGGAGCGTTCTAGCCGGTACGCGTTGTTGCTTTATTGGCCTAAGGGGACTGATTTGTCGGTTTGGTCTGAGGCTGAGCTTGATGTGATTGCTGGTGAGCTTAATGATCGGCCGCGTAAGACGTTAGACTGGGATACGCCTCGGGAGCGTTTTGGTGTGTTGTTAGCAGCGTGAAGGGTGTTGCAACCACCCCTAGAATCTGGCGTCCCTTGATAGACGTTTATACATCAATATCTGTATCATGCTGTATGAACGTCTGTTGTAGAGGAGGTGTCTACTTTGATGCTTGACGAGCTTGTAAGTTACATCGACGCCGAGGGTGGGGTGGCTTACTCTTCGCAGCTGAAGGGTGCTGGATTTTCTGCGGGACTTATCTCTTATGCGAGCGAAACAGGCCGTATTGATAGGATTTCACGCGGTATCTACTGCACGCCTGATGTTTTCGAAGATGACTTTCTCGTGATTGGGGCACGTTGGCGCAAGTGCATTTTTTCGCATAACAGCGCGTTGTATCTAAATGGATTATCAGACAGGCTTCCGGTAGTGCAGTCCGTGACCGTGCCTAGGGGGTATAACCCGGTCAGGCTGATTGAGGAGTTTCCAGGCAGTCAGATTCACTGGGTTCGCCCTGATATTTACGAGCTTGGCGCAACAAATATTATGACGCCGTCAGGTAATAGGGTCAGGTGCTATAACTCTGAGCGTTCGATCGCTGACCTGATTAGGCAAAGGAAGCTGGCTGGTGTTGATGCTCAACTTGTGCGTGACGCTATTGGTGGATACTTCAATAGCCGTGAGAAAGATCTTCATGAGTTGGCGCGCATGTGTGAAGCGCTCGGAGTAAGGCGTGAGTTACAGGTATACCTGGAGGTGTTGTAATTGGTAACTATTCGCAATGATGCGAGCCTTAGAGGCAAGATTCGATCTGTTGCAAAAAGAGCCGGGCTTAGACCTCAGGAGCTACTGCAAATGTATCTATTTGAACATTTGTTGCTTCGTCTTGAGAAAAGTCCCTATGCTGAGAAATTTGTTCTCAAAGGTGGACTGCTAATTGCGTCGATGATTGGTGTTTCCCTACGTACTACGATGGATATGGATACGACTGTAGTTGGCATGTCACTGGATCGCGCAAATATTGAGCGTGCGATAAAAGATATTTGTGGTGTCGATGTTGGTGATGAGATGGAGTATGTTTTTGAACGTATCGAGCCTATTCGAACCGATGATGAATATGCGAACTGGCGTGCCCATGTTCGGGTGAGATACGGAAGAATGAACGCGTCTGTAAAAGTAGACATCACAACAGGTGACTCTATAGTTCCAAAACAAATCGAATACCCATATCCGATGATGTTTGAAGATGGAGCAATCAATGTGTTGTCTTATCCTGTGGCGACGATACTGGCTGAGAAATTTGAAACCGTTGTTGTCAGGGGTGTAGCCAATACGCGTGGTAGGGATTTCTATGATATTTATGCATTCCTGAAACTTTATAACGAAGATATTGATTTTGTTCAGGTAAAGCAAGCTCTAACTGCGACGGCAATAAAACGAGGTTCCTCGTCTAGCGTTGCCGACTACAAGTATAGGTTGGAAGAGATTAGAGCTTCTGAAACTATGTTGTCTGTGTGGAGTGAGTATACGAAATTAACACCATATGCATCTGCCATATCGTTTATTGATGTTGTGAACGCGGCGATACAGCTTGGTGATTCAATATTTGCTAAATCTAGTAACACATAAAGGCATAGTGGTTGGGCTGATGGAAGCTGTGTCTAGATGAATCTGCCGGTGAGGCTGGTGGGGCAGGCTTTGATTTGAGCGGGGGAGCCGGTGGCTACCACCTGGCCACCGGCCAAACCTCCGCCAGGGCCCATATCCACCACATAGTCTGCGATGCGGATTACGTCCAGATCATGTTCAATAACCACCACGGTGGCACCTTTAGTAATCAAACTGGCAAACACTCCCATTAGGGTCTGCACATCCTTTGGGTGCAGGCCAATAGTGGGTTCATCAAACACAAACACCGAATCACCCTGGCCACGGCCCATCTCACTGGCAAGCTTTAACCGCTGCGCCTCGCCACCAGAAAGCCCCGGTGTCTGCTCGCCAAGCGTCAAATAGCCCAAACCCAAATCGTGCAGCACCTGCAATTTCTTGCTCACCCGGCTAAGGCCCGCGCAAACAGTCAAAGCCTCATCAACACTCATAGCCATCAGGTCAGGCAGGCTGTAGGCGGCGCCGTCGTCAAAAAAGCACCTAATTTCGTGAGCCGCACGCCCATAACGAGATCCGCGACAATCGGGGCAGCAAATCTCGACGTCGGGAAGAAACTGCACATCAAGGGAGATCTGCCCAGTGCCGTCACAAGTGTCGCAACGCAAAGAACCAGTGTTATAAGAAAACGCGCCAGCCGTAAGCCCACGGTGGCGGCCAGGTTTCGAGCCGGCCTCAGCGGCAAGTTTGGCTCCATACTGCTTAGCCGCCTCGGACCTGGCGAAATGCTTACGCAACTCATCATGCACCCCCGCATAGGTGGCCACAGTCGAGCGCACATTAATACCAATCGGAGTAGCGTCAATGAGCATAACCCGGCCAATACCCGGCGCCTCCAGCCAGCGCACATGCCCCGGCAGCGCCTGACCAGCAATTCGCGCCTGCAAAGCCGGGATCAGGCTCTCAAGCACCATGGTGGTTTTACCTGAGCCCGAAACCCCAGTCACAACTGTGAGTCGTCCCTGGGGAATATCCACCTCAAGTGGCTGCACCGTGTGGATCGCGTCCGTGACTAGGCGGATACTGCCGCGCTCAAAAAGATCCGCCCGCGCCGGCTTGGGCTGGTTCTGCTGCCTCAGATACGGCCCAATAATCGACGCAGAATTGTCCATGACCTGCGCAACCGTACCCTGGCAAACCACCGTGCCGCCGTCGGAACCAGCGCCGGGCCCCATCTCAATGAGGTAATCACTGTGGGTGAGCACCTGAGTGTCGTGGTCAACCAAAATCACCGAGTTGCCATCCGCCAACAGATCATCCATCACCCCCGTCAAACCCTTGAGATTATGCGGGTGTAAGCCAATCGAAGGCTCATCAAGCACATACAGTACGCCCGTGGTACGGTTACGCACCGCCCGCGCTAGCTGCACGCGTTGGCGCTCACCGGTAGAAAGCGTGGATGCCGCACGATCCAACGCCAAGTAGCCCAGCCCCAGGTCAAGCAAGCGTTGGGCGGTGTCAAAGAAAGCCTCACAAATATTTTGGGCCATGGGACGCAGCATCTGCGGCAGTGAGTCGGGCACACCCTCAACCCACCCCATCAGCTCAGACAGGGTCATTTGCGAGGCCGCGTCCAGACCAATACCGCGCAACCGGGGCGCCCGGGTGGCTTCAGACATACGGGTGCCGTGACACTTAGGGCAAGTGTCCTCTTTTAAGAAACGCTCCAGGCGCTTCATGCCCTTTTCGTCTTTAACTTTAGAAAGCGCATTTTCGACCGTATAAATGGCGTTGTAATAGGTGAAATCCATTTCGGCCGACTGGTTCGTTTTAGGATTTACGTAAATAATGTGCTTTTTTAGCGCCGGGCCGTGGTAAACAATCTCCTGCTCCGCCTCAGTTAGCTCCTTGAATGGCACATCGGTGCGCACACCCATCTCGCGGCACACGTCTTTCATCAGGGCCCACATCAGCGTGCCCCACACTACGACGGCGCCCTGGTCAATGCTCAGGTTCTGGTCCGGCACCAGCGCCGCAACATTCACGCTGCGGGTCAGGCCTGTGCCCGAGCAAGTTTGGCAGGCTCCGCGTGAGTTAAACGCCAGGTCCTCAGCGCCAGGGCCATAAAATTTTACGCCGCAGGTAGGGCAGGTAATTTCAGCCATGCGGGCGACGTCGAATGAGGGCTCAACATAGTGCCCGTTAGGGCAGCGGTGGTGGGCTAGGCGCGAAAACATCAGTCGCAGACTGTTGGCTAGCTCAGTCATGGTTCCGAAAGTACTGCGGATTCCGGGCACGCCCGGCCTTTGCCGCAGCGCCAACGACGCCGGCACGTAACGCACTTCGCTCACGTCAGAGCGTTGGGCTTGGCTCATGCGCCGGCGCGTGTAGGTGGACAGTGACTCCAGGTAGCGGCGCGAGCCTTCCGCATAGAGAACCCCCAGGGCCAGGGAGGATTTACCTGAGCCAGATACGCCAGCAATACCAACGATTTTATTTAGCGGAACATCAACGTCTAGGTTCTTCAGATTGTGCACGCGTGCCCCGCGCACCTCAATGGTCTGGGGTTTTTGGGTGCGGGCGGTACTCTGCGGGACGGCACGCTGCGAGGTAATTGGCGACGGCGCCGCCTGGGACTCTTCGAAAGCGCGCATTTTTCCTCCAAGCAGGCGCGACGCCACCAGGGTTGTAACCAGCTGCGGCCTGCGAGAGAAATTATCCCACACAGGCTGCAGCTTTTAGGGCGCTATACGGCCAGTTTCCGCTGTGTTTAGTAGGAAAAACGACGCCGCCCGGCACTTGCCTACAGGGCGACGTCGTTCATACGCCAAAGGAGACAGCTTATGTAACTAGCGGCAGCTCGCGGCTAGAGGGTGTCTTTACTTCTCGCCGTCAACGTCAGGGATGTGAGTGGCGAAGAACTCCGCGACGGCAGGGGTGCGGTGGAAGATGGGATCACCCTTATCCAGGGTGGCGATCTGTGCCATATCCTCGTCGGTTAGCTCAAAGTCAAATAGGTCAATGTTCTGAGCAATGTGCGAGGGGGTCTTGGAGCCCGGGACGATGGAGTGGCCCTCCTGCACGTGCCAACGCAGAATAATCTGCGCCGGGGACTTGCCATACTTTTCAGCAAGCTCGACCACAACCGGCTCGCTCATAATCGAGTCATTGCCGCGACCGCCCAGCGGATACCAGGCCTGCAAAGCAATGTTGTGCTTGGCAAGGAGCTTTTTCAACTCAGTCTGGGGGAAGTAGGGGTGGCATTCAACCTGGATGAGCGCGGGGATAATCTCGCACTCGTCAATGAGGTTGCTTAGCTCCTCAACGGTGAAGTTGGAAACGCCAATGGCGCGTACTTTACCGGCCTTGTAAGCCTCTTCGAGGTGACGGTAACCGGCCTTGATATCGCCTGCGTACTGGTGCAGGAGCAGCAGATCAATGTAGTCGGTGTCCAGGCGCTCAAGTGCCTCATCTACAGCGGTCTCACTCTGGTAGAAGCAAGGCCAGATCTTGGTCTCTAGGAAAATGTCCTCGCGAGCCTTGGTTGAGGCGCGCATACCACGGCCCACGCCGCGCTCGTTTACGTATAGGCTTGCGGTGTCGACTAGCTCGTAACCGTTGTCTAGGGCGTAGGTGGTGGAAGCCTGAGCATCGTTGGAGGAGAGCTGGTATGTTCCCAAGCCAACAATGGGCATCTCAACGCCGTTATTTAAGGTGATGTACTCCATCGGTGCCTTCTTTCCTATCGGATGTTGAAAGCAGCCTAGGATAAGAAAATTTAAATGTAAATTACCTATGGCGGCTATTCAGCTATGGGGTAAAGCCCTCGACGCAAGAAAGACAGCAGTAGCGCGCAGTCGGCGTCGTGCTTTTGTTGGCTTCTAAGTGAGCTGGGTAGGGGGCGTGGGGTGGGAACTCTAGATGTTTGTCCTTTTTACCCTTTTAAGCCTGCTCTAGAGGGGCAGTTAAAGGCACGATGGCGGGGCGCAAAGCTGCAGCTAGACGCTGGTTGCTGCCGGTTGCCTGACTGTAGAAACGCGCTGCCACGAATTCCTTGCAGGCGGGGGTGCCTGGTCTGTTACTGGTGGGTGTGCCTGGTTTATTGCAAGCGGGGGTGCTCGGCGCAAAAAGCGCAGGATCAAGCTTCCAGCCGGCTTGCTCAGACAGCTGGGAGAAAAACACGAACTGCGTGCGTGTATTGCCTTCGCGGAAACTGTGGATAACGTTCAACTCGCCCCAAATTTCAGCCAGCTCTGTCACGAAAGTTTCATGATCCAAGCCGCGCAACAAATCCATTTTGCTGAGCCTGCGGTATTGCTCATTGGCTGCCTGCCCTAAGACTGGGCCTGCTGGATAGTACTGGTAAGACATTTGCGGAGCAGTTGGATCTCCCAACGGGTAATGGACAACGTCCGGGCCAGACTTGACCATGAATGTGCCCAGGGGAGCAACCCGCTCCTGGCCTGCCCACTCATATACATCTTGGAAAATATGGTGGTGAATTGCCTTCATGTGGGCGTAATCGAAGTTGCCTTTGATCGGCGTTTGCGCCAGTTCCAAAATTCTGGAGCTAGCGTAGCCCTCTTCTAGAAAGCGTAGCTTGACAGCGTCAGGTTCCCCATATGGGTTGCCAGGAGTAGTGAATTTATTGCGTAACACCGAGGTGCCAGGGATGAAGTAATCCTCCCAGGTGCGAAAAACTTGGCGTGCCATCAGCCTTGCACGTGCTTTCTGATTGCTGCGCGTGCCTGTTCGCCGGTTAGGTTGCCACAGGCCTGCTGTTCCAAAATGTTGCACAGCGCCAGGTCGGTGACTTCGTGGCCTGCCAGGGCCAAAGCCGCCTTGGCAAATGCGAGCTTTTCTGCGGGGGTGCGGTTTCCGTAGGTGCAGTTTCGGGGTTGCGTTTCTGCGTTATCTGCGGCGACGGCGTCGCTGCGGCCAGGGCGGTCAGTGCTGCGGCTTGTCATGGGCGGCCTGCTCGCGGTTGATAAGAATCTGTTGCACTTGGTGGAAACGCTCAGCAAGGCCGGAAGGCTCTGCGTAGATATAGGTTCCACGTATACCGCGAGTTAGTAAAACCTTGTAAATATTTGCAACATAACGGCGTAGACGCTCAGGAGTTGTTTTTTCGTTCGCAACCTTATTGTTTGCCTTGCCGCGTTTATCGTGATAGTTGTTTTTGTTAACTCGATATTTCCCAGATTCATCTAGTTCAACATCTGCGCCGATGATTACGCCAGCGTAGTTCAGGTCATAACCCTGAATGGTGTGGATTGAACCTACCTCTTGAAAAGCTGTAGGGGAGTGCACCCAAGATTCAACAGTGCGATTCCATCGCATACTTACCCCGTCCAGCTCAAAGTCGTAGGGTGCTGAATCCGACTTATCACCTTTGCTGATCCAAGGCCAGGCATAGCCTGCAACCATGCGTGAAAGGCCATACTCTTCTTCGCGCCTAGTTAGCGCTTCGTGCATCTCCTTGAAATTAGTGAAGATCCTAAAGTCGTATCCGCTGAAGTCAGGGACATCGCTTTCTTCAATGGGGCGATCTCCAAATAGAGCATCTATAAGTGCCTTGTATTTATCAATTTCTGACAGCTTCATACGCATTTGGCTGTGTAGCTGAAAATATAATTTGTTTGTAATTGACTCTGCTATGACAGATTCCCACACCTTGGAACTCATGTCTGCAGGACGTACAGCTTGAGTGGGGTCTAGTAGCAAAACCAGATTCTTTGAGCAGGTTCGCATCCAGTCCAGCTGATTGTGCTGGTCGCCCTCTTTATCTGATTCTCCATAAAGAGCGCGATTATTGTCGCGATACATCTTAAACACACTACCGTTTGCCTGTGTCGAAAAACGGTTAAGACGATGTGCTTCATCGACTATTAGCAGATCGTATTTAGTATTCTCATTCAGGACTATCTTTGGGACGTCAAAAGGTGACAGAACCATCTTATTGCTAAGTCCATCTACCGATTTAAAAACTCTTTTGATAGTTTGCCGTAGCGAACTTTGGGGGATTACAATCCCAATTCGTAAGGGCCTCTTGGTGGCGGCTTGTGTTAAAGGTAGAGCGTCTTCCTCGGTGGTGATAGGCCGTTCAGAGCTGTAGTCGGCGATTAGCTTTATTAAATAGACTGCAAGAATAGTTTTGCCTGTTCCTGCTCCGCCTTGGATGATGAACTCTTGTAATGGACTCTTCTTGTCTGAAAGACTGCTAATGATTCGTTCAGACAGGGATGTAACTACATTCTCTTGTTCTTCGTTTAATTGCTTGAACGGAGAGTATTTGTATAGATCTGAATTTTCAATATCAGGCTTTGACTGACTGAATAACCCGTAGGATGAACGCAGGCTTTCGAAAATTTCATTAAAAATTTCACGATAGCTATCGCGCTGATAATAGTCGGCGTCAACGATGCCGTGATTTGCGTTAAGAACTGTCTTCTTGCCGTCGCCAGTGAAAAGGTTGATAAGAATAGATTCAAGTTCTAGGCATACAGACTTATTGAACTTTTCATGTATGACAACATGTGTAACGTCGAGCTTGTTCTTCTCAACAGTTTTAAGGTGCTGGCTCATGCGCTTGTTGTAGTCAAGCGTTTCGCCTACATACACTTCTTTACTTGAAGTCAGGATATAAACTACAGGCCAGTTTTTTAGGCGAGTGTCTGTTTTGACAAGAGTGGACACTGAATCCGGCTCGAATTTAGTCCGCTTAATTTCATAGCTGGTCATATTTCGTGCTCCGCCCCTTGCTGAGCGATACTGGGTATTTTTCCCCGGTTTTCACTAGCTTCTGAGAAATAAGATCATCCGGTTTTACACCTAGTTTCATGGCCAGAAAGTGGCAGTAGGTAAGTACATCTGCAAGTTCTTCTTTGACTGCATTTACGTCTTCTGGTTGCCCCCATTGGAAACATTCAAGCAGCTCCCCAGCCTCTATCGCAATAGACTTCGCCAGGTTTTCCGGGGAATGAAACTGCTCCCAGTCGCGTTCGTGCGCAAACTCCCGTAGCTCGCGGTCGACGTCGGTTCTAGCCATAGTGTGACTATACAAAGATCTGATGCTGCGGCGCTAAATCCTACTGAGAATTTGGTATGGCCGGGTCTCTGTGCTGTGCGTGGTGATGCCGTTACTACCTGCACCAACCGCGTCAATACGCCTTGCGACAGCGTCACTACATGCGGCGACGGCGTCTCTGCGGCCAGAGTGGTTAGTGTTGTGGCTTCGCAGGGGCGGCCCGTCGTTTCTCCCGAAACACCATTCTATCAGGCGTAATCGACAGAAATGAAGCATCACTAGGAAACTTTGTATCGTCAGCGCTGCCTGTATCAGGTACGTAGTATTACTACTTTCGTAGTGCTCGGCCGTCCTGTGACTCTCTCTGCCAAAATGTCTTAAAATGGCTGATGAGTTAGGTAAGATATCGTACGTCCACCAATCAATGATGCGTGAGGGATGAAGTAATGGCGCGAGGCTACCGGGCGATTCTGGAGCTACCCGAAAAAGAAGATGCGCACAAAATCGCTTATCGACTGTTCAGTAAGTGGTTTGAAGATAAATACCTTATCCCTGCAGGGAGACTGGAAGCGGGATTTAAAGAAGATGGTATTTATCGCTTTGGTAAATTGAAAGTTAAAAGACGAACTTCGCAAACTGAGGAAGTTACGGTTATTAGACTACGAGAGTCCAGTAAAGATCGACATTATCATCGTCAGTTATTGGAACTTGTACACTCTTCAGGTGGAAACGGTCGTTGGCGTACGCGCATGTATGCGATGGCAGCGACAAAAGAGTCTAGATACAAACAAGTTATTTGGATTGAGGTGGAACCTCCACTCTCTGCGAACTGGGATGCCAAACGTCCGAATCTGGTCTGTGATCTTGTTGAGCAGTATGACGTTCATGAGAGCGGAATTCTAATAAGGAAATCAGTTACAAATGTTATTAATGAGGATGAGGTAGATGAACTAGTAGAACGGATCTATGACAGTCGTCGACGTATAGCGATTGTTGTCGCCTCACCTATCTCTGATGACTCTGATGCAAAAGCGCATAACCGATGGCAATCAGTTTTGAATACACTTACAGACGATTCACTTGGCTGCGCTTCATATTTCTTACTGGAACCAAGTGTCTATAATTATTTTTGCAATAAAGTTGGTGAACTTGGGCTTGCGAAGGGATGCTTACGAACTTATCTACCTGGAGTGGATCCTGGAGATCAATTAGATTTAAAACGACACAAGATACTTACGTCTTCAACTCTGTACCACGGTCTAGATAAGAATGGTAAATTTCGGCCGCAACTGTCGCGTATTATTGCTCAAACTCCTTGTACCTATTTGTGGGAAAAAGGTCTCGACGGAGAACTTGGTAGCGCAGAAAAAGTACTGAAGGGGCAAAAGCTGAAGGCCCCTACGTTCCGTCTTGCTCCTGAGGCGGAGGGTCGTTCTGAAGTTATTGAGGACGAGAAGCTATTACCGCTAGAACCTGTTAATAATATTAAGCATCCTACAGTTGATGAAGCTAAAACGCGGACGAAAAAGGCTGATACTTACAAGGAAAAAGTATCTTCGGTTGCTGCGGACCATAAAGAAAGAGCCGTTGTTAAGGGCAATAGTATATGGCGTTTCAAGTGGTTTAATAACCTTGTGTCATTGATTAGACATTTTTCGGCGGAATTTACTCCAAAAAGTCATTCGGATATGGTGGATGGTGTTGAGATTCTATCTACTGGCTTTGGCTCAATTTATGCAAATTATGATACTTTAGTTCAAAAAACAAATAACCTAAAACAGGATTTTGCGATAGAAAAAAAGAACCTGCAGCAGCAGATAGATGCCTACGAAACTCTCCTCGATCAGGTTGACGATAACGATCACGTATATGATGAACTAGCTCAAGTTAAGAAAGCGTTTGAAGAACAAGAAAATGAGCGCAGTGATGAGCGTAGGAGAATTCGAGAACTCGAGGCCAAGGTACGGAAACTAGAGTGGAAGGTAAACCATCCCGATCCTGGAGAACAGGAATTTTATTACGAAGAAAATTGGCTTTATACTCCACCAAATGATATGGCTGACCTTTTCGACCGTATGACTGCAGGAGGCGCTTGGTCAGATGTCTGTAAATATGTAGAGTTTTATGATTCAGATAGTATGCTTGATGAAATAATGATACTTGACGCCAAACCCGAAACGTCGCAATATGCAGAACGTTTCTGGGAATTTATCCTTGCGCTCCGTAGTTACATGAAAGCCTTGGAGAATGGAGAGTTTCAAGGAGATGTGCATTCCTATCTAGGTAAGAGTGGTGTGTGTTCGCAAAGACGCCATGCTCCAACCGAAAGTGAAACTGTTAAAAATAATCCTCGATTGCGAGAAGAACGGACATTCGCCGTTCCGGTCGAAGTTGATCCTCGAGGAAAAACTGAAATGTATGCGCATTTCAAAATTAACGGCATAAATTATCTTCGAATGCATTACTATGCTGACACTCGTCGTACCAATAAGGTTTATATTGGCTATATAGGTCGTCATCTAACTAACACTAAGACAAACTAACTATATGCAGTTAGTAAGAACCTTAGAAGAGACGGCGTCCCTCGTCTGTTGGCGAACTACGCCGTCGTGAGCAAAAGCAGGCATAGACTTACGCTAGTTATAAACGCAAGGAGGGGAAGATGGGCGCCCAGGACGTACCGAAAGTACATGACCCCAGTTTTCGTGGGGACATGATTATCCGCTTCCTACCTGACAGTGACCAGGTGCTAGCCCGCATGGACCGCTCTACTGTGCAGGTGTTTACGAATCTGGCGGACTATCTGCAGCTCTACGGGCCGTACGTGGATCGTGTGGGCTACCCGGACGGCAAATACCTGTGGCACCGGCCCGTCGGGGAGCGGCCCACCTACTTTGAGTATCGCTCACTGGACATATTCGCCCTAAACGACCCCTACTACAGCTACGAAATTAAGCAGCTGCCGCAGGGATGCTCGATCCGCACCGGTATTAACGTGCCCTACTTTGATCTGCCCGGCGGTGCGCGCCAGGTGCAGTTTCTGGCCGAAGACGTTGTGTTGACCGCTATTGAATGCCTTGAGCTGGGGATTTTGGCTGGGAGGTCAGAATAATGTGGTGGCAAGTTGCTGAGCTGTTTCACTTTGCGGAGACGGCAGGGGCGCAGATTCGGCTTCGTGATAGCGACGCACTGTCGCTGACCTGGGATTGTGGGCGCAGTTGGCAGCACGTGTGGAACACCAGCGGTGAACAGGCCCAAGCTTTTTATGGCGAAAGCGAGTACGCCGAAACTCGCGTTCCCACCATGATCAGCGACTACAGCGAACTCATGCTTAACTGGGCGGTGCTGCGTATCGGCCGCAAAGCGCGCTTTTACAAGGGTTGGGAGGCGATCCGGGTGCCTGCAAGCGCTCAAAGCGTGGATCCGCACTGGGGCTTTGAGCAGCTCTCGCTGATCACCGGCCGCCTGACCAGAGACGGCAAGCTCGTACCAATGCAGCTTCGCACCATCTTCCCTAACCACTACGAGCTCAACCAGTTCTCGCATCTGGCCGGCATGAGATTCAAAGATCTGCTGGCGGCCTTCAAAGACCCAGCTGGCGGCATATTGGCCAACTGGGTAGAGCCGGCACAAGGCTCTGGGCGCCCATAAATTCCAGTGAGTCTGGCTAAGCGAGTGCCCAGAGCTGAGCTGTTAGCTAGGCTTTCTGGGTTAGCTAAGCTTCTGCTGAATCGTACTGGTAGGTTGTGCGTACGTTGTAATGGAAGTTGTTGCCAAGGTCTAAAGCCTCGAAGTGCTTTTTAGCGCAGCCAACTTTGAGTTTCTCAGCTTCACGCAATGAAGGCTCACCATCCTGGCCGCCCTTAGTTTCGGTTACAAAGTACACGTGGCGTTCATCCCCGGAGTCTTCCACATAGGCCCAGTCGGGGTTGTAACTGCCAAGTGGCGTATCAATTTTGAAGCTTGCAGGCAGTTTGGCAAATACCAAGACTTCCTCCTGCTTATCTAGTGCCTGCGCGAAGGCCCGTTCAACGCCAGCAGAGTCATAGACAATGTAGTTGTACAAGGATTTGTCTATGTTTTCTGGCTGCCAAGCATTCTGGCCTAGGTAGGCTGTGTAGTCGTCTAGCTCAAGCTCACGCATGGTGTACCACTCATCTTCAGACAGTTTTACATACTCGATGCCTTCAGCTATGAGGTTGTTCTTCACCTTGTTGATCTTGGCCCCTACTTGCGCCAGGAATGTTGCAGGATCAACTTTGAACTCTTCAAAGCGGCTGCATCCTTCTAGGATCTCCTTAAGGGTTGCGCGGGTAAGGCCGACGGCGTCTTGCAGCTGTGCGATTGGGTCAGGTAGGTCATACTCTGGGTTGCCGGAAACATTAACCATGGAGGTTTCAGTTCCTTTAGCCAGCACTCCAGCATCGTCAAGACTTAACGATGCACGTTCGCTGGTCACCTGTGGTGGGCGTACAGGCAGCATGGTGTTTACCGCCTCGATAGCCTCTGCTACGAGCTTGTTTGAATCAACATCTACCTGGAAACGGGTGCGTTGACGGATACGCTCCCACAAAGCCTGGAAAGCAGGGGAGAGTGTGACGTCTTTTTGCAGCTCGACGTAAACTTCCTTAGATTTATCCCGTACCTGTAGCTTTTGAGCCTTGTGAAGGATGATTGCTTGAATCTGTTCCTTGGCGGGTTCAAGTTCAAGCGGTAGCTCAATCTTGCCTTCTTCAGCAGCAGCCTTGAGTTCAGGTGTCACTGCACCCTTGGCGTCGATCATGGCGATGCTGGCTAAGTGGTTGTAAATCTGTTTCGATTTTTCGTAGCCTAGGCGTTCTTCAACGCCAAGCTCATTTTTGACGGTTGCCTTGGTGAAACTTTCGGGCGTGATAATGCCAAACTTGAAGTTTTCAGCCTCCAACTCTTTCTGCAAACCGTTGGCAAAATCATCGTAGCTTTCATTTGCGATAACCGTGAGCACATTTGCGTCAGAATCATATACGCGTTCACCGTTTTGGTTTACGCATAGGCGCAGGCCACGGCCGATCTTTTGACGTTTGGTGAGGATGTCTTTGGTTTCTACCAGGGTACAGATCTGGAAAACATTAGGGTTGTCCCAACCTTCTTTAAGCGCAGAGTGGCTAAAGAGGAATGAGACATTCTTGTCTTCATCTCTGCCGTCAGGGAAGGAAATAAGAGTTTCCTTCTTCTGCATGATTAGTTCGAAAGCACCCTCGTCATCCTTGGTACCAGCGGTGCCGCGAGAGTCTTTGAAGTTTCCCTTCTTGTCTTTGGCAAAGTAGCCCTGGTGGACGGCGTGTGGGTCTCTAACTAGCGGTGCACCTACTGCCTCAAAGCACTCAAGCCAGGTGCCCTTAGCTACTCCGGCTAGTTTAGCTATGCGACGAGGTGCTCGCGTGTTCAAGGCATCTGCATACTCTTGCTCAAACATTTGAGCGTATAGGCCCCCGTGAACTTCTGGCTCATAGAGACGGTAACGATCAACACGATCAATGAAGAACAGACTTAGCACTTTCACGCCACGTGGCCACAGCTCAAATTGGCGGGCCAAGTGGTTCTCAATAGTGCGGCGAATCTGAGCGCGTTTAACGATCTCTTCGTTTACGTCACCAACTACTTCACCTAGCTCAAGCTGCTCACCATTTTGGAACTCAACGAATTCATTACCTTCAGCCGTGCCGATGTTTAATACAACCCAACCATTTTCGTAGTCAGTGTTATCGCCGCTTTTTTGGAACAGATCTGCACCCTGCCGGACTGTGACAGCCTTGCGTTTTTGAGTACCGTCTTTTTGACGCACATCAATGGTGAGCCTTGCAGAGAACGGGTTTGCTTTAACAGAGTCAAGCCTGACGTAGGCTCCGTTAAAATTGGCTTCAGTGCGTAAAGAATCTACACATATGCCTTTAACCAGGTGATAATCAAAAGCATCCACTGGGGTGAGCCGGTAGATCATGTTGTAGGTCTGTTTGTGGGTAGCAGAGTAGCGCAGCACAAACAACGGGTTTAGGCTCTGGATGGCAGCCTTGGCTTGTTTAGTGTTGTCAACGCTTTGAGGCTCATCAATGATCACGATGGGCTTGCAGTTACTGATCAGTTCACGTGGACTGTAGCCTCCCACAAGTTTTTCACTGTTACGGTGGAAGAGGTTACCTTCCTTAGCACTGCCGTCCTTTTCAAGTCCTTTATTGAAAGCATCAATATTGATGATCATGACCTGGATAGAACTGGAGGTGGCAAAGTTACCTACTGGTCCCATGTCTTTGGAGTCATAGACAAAGTAATCCAGGGGAGTGTGGTCATAGAGTGTCTCAAAGTGCTTACGCATAGTTTGAAAACTTTTAAGCACACCCTCGCGTACAGCGATGCTTGGCACTACGATCACGAATTTGGTGATACCGTAGCGGCGGTTGAGCTCGTAAATAGAGCGAATGTAAACGTAGGTTTTGCCTGTGCCGGTTTCCATCTCAATGGTGAAATCGCACAGGCGTCCGCCGGTTAACTCTTCAGTTGCAGGGAGGCATCCTTCTTCCTGTACCGAATGTAGGTTACTAAGTAGCTGGTTGTGCGGTATGTAGATATCGTTACCATGTCCAATCGTAAGCTGGTCAAACATGGTCCTGTTTTTAAAATCAGGCATAACAGAGAATCGACTAGCGATAAATTGTTGCCCTGAAAAGAGGTTACAAGTGGCCTCTATAGCCTCTAGCTGGTGGCGTTGGTCTGAGGAGAATTTGAATTCTAATGCTGCCATGCCTATACCGTTCGTAGCTCAATCTCGTAGCCCATACGTTCGCTTGCATGTTTGAAGGTTTGTATGGTGTTAAGTTTGAGGGTGTCGCTGAGGATGGAATCGAGGATTAGTACACGTCGAGGTTCCATGGCGGCGATAGCTTCTACCGCCTCGCTGGTGAGTCCAGGAGACATGCAGCAGATAAGCTCGTCGCAAGCTACCGACCAGATGGGGTAGCCGGCTGCCTGGGTTTTCTCAACTGGGTGGGTCAGTTCAAGCCCCCACTTGAGCATCATTTCAAAAACGATGTCTAGCTCTGAGCGGTCAGGTTTAACTACGTCAAGCATGAGCTGGCCAGGTTCGGGTTTTTCAATGCCTGAGTCATCTAAGGAGAATACCCGGAAACCAATATCTGGCAGAGTTTTTGGTTCTTCGTCTAGCTTTAGCTGAGAATTTTCTTGCTCAAGCTCAGCTTTAATCTTGTCGCCGGCACGGCGAATACGCTCTTCGCCAAGCTGGCAGATATTCTTAAAGTTATCTTTGTTAGAATCAATAGATTCCGGTAATTGAATGAGTATGAACTGGCTGGAGGTTTCTTTTAATATGTTATTTAGTAGGACTGCGTGGGCTGTTGTTGCAGATCCAGAAAAGAAGTCTAATACTCTCTCGTTATCTGACACGTCAAATAAGTCGATCAGAGTTCTAATTAACTCCGGGTTTTTGGGGCTATCAAAAATTATATTGTTACCTGCTGGTTTTGAAACAAGCATGTCGGACCAATTGCTGTTGCGTAGCGTTCCTTCTGAGGGTGAAACCCAATGTTCTACACCCTGGTTTTTACCTGCCCCTTTAGGGTTTCTACGAAGGAATCGTTTTGTTTTACCGGTACTAGACCAGTATTGTTCAAGCGACATATACTTTGAGTATTGCTGAAGGTATTCTTTATAGTTTTTTACAGCCTCGTCGGCTATCTCTTTCTTCCATTTCCACTGACCGTCGTCTGGTGTTACCCCTAGAATGCTATAGCGCATAGTTGGCCTGTCGGCATTATTCCAAAAGCCTTTCCAGTAGCCAGTTTTTGCTCGTTCATCACCGGTGGCTCTGTATACTGCTGACATTTTTGAGGTTGTTAATTTAGAATATATGAAAATATATTCTAGTCCGACATTCATGGTTGTTAGGCCGTTTGTTGCGAATTGGAGATTGATGTTCTTGTCATATCTTCTGACCGCAACCCTATTTCTAAAGTTAATTTCTCCAAAGATCTCATTGCAAATATTTCTAAGATTTGTTTCTTCTTCTTCGCTAATACTGATAGCTATAAATCCGTCGTCAGTTAGGAGTTCGCGGGCTAGGCGTAGACGCGGATACATCATGGAGCACCAGTCAGAGTGGTAGCGTCCACTAGTGTCGGCGTTCGACTGGCCAGCTAATCCGGCTTGCTCCTTATAGTTAGCGATAGTGTCGCCAAACTTGTCCTTGTAAACAAAATCGTGACCCGTGTTGTAAGGCGGGTCAATGTAGATCATTTTGATCTTGCCGTGGTATCCGCGTTGGAGCAGCTTCAACACCTCAAGGTTGTCACCCTCAATGTAAATGTTGTCAGAGTCAAAACTGCCATCCTTGCCATCGCGTCCACGACTCTTATCAACACGTGGACGTAGAGCAGCAGTGCTTACGGTTTGTGATTGACGGATCGCTGCTGCTTTGCCTGGCCAGGTAAAGGCATAGCGCTCCTGCTCAGCTTCAACCTCATCGCCCAGAATCAAGCGCAGCTTGTCAAAATCAATAGAGTCTTCAGTGCTGATCTCAGGGAACAAGGATTTCAGCTGCTCGATACGCTCAGCAACGAGATCCTTTGATTCCAGATTCATCTTTTCAATATCAGTCATTGCAAAGTTCCTTTATAGCCTCAACCGTGGTGTCAAGCTGTTTTTGCAGCCGTTTCTTATCTATACGTAGCTTGGAAGATTCGTTCAGTGTTAAATCTTTGGTGTTCTGCTGCCTGCTGATACTTCTAATCTGGCTACTGAGGCTTCCTTGTTCATCTAGCAAGCTTGTCATTGTAGAGCGTTTACAGGCAGGACATACAGGGAAAAAACCTACAGTCTCGATCGCCTGGGAGAGTTTAACGCGCCAAGCTATGGCCTCTAAAAATACATACAGGCTCTCCTGGGGTAGCTCACTGAAAGCTAAGGAATCAAAAAATCGCTTACGTGACTGATCTTCGATACAGAAGGGACCTGTTGAAGTCACAGTTTCGACCACGGTTGTTCCAGCCTCAGCCAGATTTTTGCGTGTGATCGAAACAGAAATGCAAAGCTGATCGGATCCCTCAAAAAGAATCACTGTTGGGTTAGGGAAACACTTGTGTAAGACCCTAGCTACTTCTGCATAAGCTTCAGAATCTTGCATTTCGCAACGCAAGAAAATGATGCAACGGATGTCACGTTCTTCATCAACTGAGGCGAAAATTCTAGTGGATGACTCCTGAACAGTAGCGAACAACCTCAGACTGTTCATCTTCTTAAGACTCTTATCATCAGCTGAGGTGAGATTTCCTGCTTGAGTTAGCTTGGTCTTGTGAATCGCGCGATCATCCTGAAGGGCAGATTTTGGTAGCTTAAAGACGCTATTCCAGTTGACGGTGCTCATCGAATTACCGCAAAACTCACTAGGCAGTAGTCGTTGGAGCTCATGCTCAAGCTAGTGCCCACCTCGCCGGGGGTAAATAAGCTATCAATGCCCTTATCCTGTTGAATACCAGTTATAGCTTCAACCACATTATCAAGAAGAGCGGTATAGGTATCCATTTTTTCGCCGTCTTTAGTTTCCTTATTAAACTGCTTACACAGTTTGGAAATTGGTTCGTTGTGCCCAGAGCAAGCGGCCCGCATAATATCAAGAGCCTGTTTAGGATGGATGTGCTTAGTTATTACTTCGCCATCAACAGACACGTAAACCACATAGTATGGGAAAACAGGGTTAGTGTCTTTAGGATTGCGTGTTTCGTCATTTTGTTTTAGACAAAATACAACGCCAGGTTTAAGATCTCCCCGCAGGTTATCAGGGATCGGTGCTACCGCGTGTAAACCAAGAGGTGATTTTTCAAGAAGCTCAGAATGATCCTTGGCATAGCGCTGTAATTCAACGCGGAAGTCATCAAAGGCAAAGTCGGTGATAGAGATGCCGCCCTTGATATCTTCAAGATCAAGTACTTCACTTTGCAACTGTTGGAGTTGTTTACGGCGATAGATAAGATCATTCATATCATCGCGCTTAGATTCCAACATGTTTTCCTCGCCAGTGGCAGATGCGTCCAGTAGAGCCATTCGGCCTTTTACTCGGTTTTCCAGATTAATGTAGTCATCAAGGGAAACGTCAGGCCAGAAGTTAACGAGCTGAATTTGCTCGTTAGTAGAGCCCAAGCGGTCGATACGCCCAAAACGCTGGATAATTCTTACTGGGTTCCAGTGAATGTCATAATTGACAACACAGTCACAATCCTGCAGATTTTGACCTTCAGAAATACAGTCAGTGGCAAAAATAATATCTATCTCACCACGGGCACGTTCTTCCTTTGGTAAATCTTTAGAAACAGGGGAGAATCTAGCCAGGATATTTTCAAATGACGTTTTACGCAGTTTCAGGGAATATGTGCGATTAGAACTGCCGGCAACTTCAGCGCACTCCAATCCAAGTTCTTTCTTTAATCGCGGCGCCAGCTGCTCAAAAAGATAATCCGCTGTGTCTGCAAAGGCAGTAAAAACAAGGACTTTACGGTTACCATGGTTATAAGGAGAAATAACTTTTTGTGTGATGAAGTCATGCAATTTTTCTAGCTTAGCGTCACGCTCAGGTGTAATAGCTTCAGCATATTTAAGTAATTTGGTAAGGATTGAGATGTCTGAATCTAAATCGTCACCTAAACGTATGTGGTCGACATGGCGCAGATCCACTTCTACCTTGCTGCCAGCTTCCAGCTCTTCTGCGTCATCATCTTCAAGGTCTGCCGCAAAATCTTCAATGCTGAAACCTGTTGTGCGTACCTGCTTGTTCAGTTGCTCGCGCAAACCAATGCATCTCTCAAGGATGCCCTGCAATGTGATACGGAAGCTGTTAACTGAAGACTCCATACGTTTGAGTATATTTACACGTATGAGGTTAGCCATGGCGTTTGTGCGGGCTACTTGGCTGTTGAAATCTTTACCCCAAGTATCGCCATACAATTTTTCATATCCACCACGAAAAGCTGGATGTACATAGCTCAGTAGTTGATATTGGGCAAACTTTAATTTTGCGATCTCATCGTTGAGATGAGAAATCTCCGGTAGTTCACCCTTTAGGTCAATAGGTGTAGTGAAAGAGAGAGGTTTTCGTCGTTTAGGGAAAGTGCCAGTCTGGGCGCTGTAGTATTTGGTGATGTGTTTGCGGCTACGCGCAATAGTGAGCACGTCAAGTAACTTAAAATAATCTGCATTTACTGCGTTAACAAAACTTTCGGTTGTGCGCTCGGACTCTTCGCGCTTACTCCAGTCGTTAAAACATCTCTGTGCTGAAGTTGTTACCTGTGTGATCGAAGGTATGCCATCAGTTTCAGCCAAGTATGCGTCATCTTGCTCAGTGATGAGCTCGATCTGGTTGCGTAGATCAAGTAAGCGATTATTAACAGGCGTAGCCGAAAGCATCAGCACCTTGGTGCGCCCACCAGCCTTAATTACATCCTCAATTAAACGTGTATAGCGGTCACTCTTTTTGGCTTTGGTAGTTTTGTTGCGGAAGTTGTGGCTCTCATCAATGACGAGCAGATCGAAGTTCCCCCACCGTAGATGAGAAAGGTCTATCTCACCGCTTTTACCTTCATTACGTGACAGGTCAGTATGGTTTAGAACTGTATAAGATAGACGGTCGTCAGCTAGAGGGTTTCGGTCATCATTTTGTTGTGTCCACGTGGTCCAGTTATCGCGTAGACGTTTAGGGCATAAGACTAGAATGCGGTCATTACGCTCCTGATAGTACTTCATGATCGCAAGTGCTTCGTAGGTTTTTCCTAGGCCTACGGAATCGGCAATGATGCAGCCTTTATACTTCTCAAGTTTGCGAATCGCGCCAACTACTGCGTCTTTTTGGAAGTCATAGAGCTTATTCCACACCACGGATTCCTCAAATTTGAGGCCAGGGCGAATGCCGTTATCTTCATTATCCTCCATAAAGTCACGGAAGAGATGATAAAGAGTTAGGAAATAAATGAACTCAGGTGGATTTTCGCGGTAAAGCGTCTCTATCTGCGCAGCTACCTGTTCAGTAACCTCCTCTACCTGCTCAGGATCATTCCAGATAGAATCAAAGAGAGATTTTAAATCTGTTATTCGTTCCTTTTCTTTTGTGTGGTCTACGAAAGTCGTGCTACGGGGGCGATGCTCGTATCCCAAACCCTCCTGCGTGAAATCAGCTGCGTTGCCCATGAATGCATGATTCTCGGAAGATGGGTTTTCAACTACGTAAAAGCTGCCTGTTTGGATTGAGTAAGCGTATTTAGCTGACTTAAAGATCCCTTTGCTGCGGACCCACTGTGCGCACTCGCGCGCCAAAGCTCGCTGATTAAGGTTGTTACGTAAGGTCAACTCTAGGCCGGAACCGCCAACTCCGATCTCGCGTGATCGACGTTCAACCTCAAACTCGCGCGGCTCCTTCTTATCAGCCATTTTCTTGATGAAAGTAGGCTCGCTAAACAGGAAACGCAGCTCGTCAATTTGGGAGAGTTCTTCTTTAAGCTCCCCATAGGCAAATACGCTAAACAATGCGCTAATGATGGAAAGCTTTGCATCTTTAGAAATTGACTGACCTAGGACATCGCCTAAGCGTTGACTGCCACGATTGCTTAGTGTCCCCATGTGCCAAGTCCTTTCTTTGCTAACTTTCCAATCATGCAGCTGCTCATACAATTAGAGAAAGCCTACTGCCTAGAGCAGCTTCTTATCTGGTGAAGCCAGACAAGGTAACAGGGCTGGGCAGTGTGACCAATGCTCGCTAGTCCTCAATCAGTAACCGGCGAATCTCAGTCTCATTGGTGCAGCCCTGGGGCTCTGCATGCATGCTTGTTATGTCTCCATCGTGAAATCAAAATGCATCACCAATGCGTTCAGGCTCATTCTAACGTGCTTGCGTAACCCACCTGCCTCTCTTGGCAGCAATTAGGTGGGAGAGAAAGCTAACGGCGTAGTCTTATCTAGTGCTTGAAAGATCACGGTGGGCGCAAGCCTGCCGCGCTTGATAGGTATGTAAGGGAACGTTATGGGTAAATGGTTTGATCAGGCCGCAGAGATTGAGCGCTTGCGCAAGGAAAACCACCGGTTAAAAGCGCAGGTCAGGAGTCTTGAGTTGCGTCTAGGGGGCAGTTACGGACAGCCGGGAACCAGTGATTACAGCCAGCCGGGCGCCTATGGGGACGCTAGCGAGTACGCTCAGGGTACCTACGGGGCCGGCGACGGCGTCGTCGGGGCTGGGGCTGCAGGTTACGAGGCCGCAGCCTGGCTGGAACTAACCCCCGAAGAACTCCACCTAGTGCGGATGGGCAAAAAAATCAACGCCATCAAAATTTACCGAGACCGCACCGGGGTTGGCTTGGCTGATGCCAAAGCGGCCATCGACGCGGTTGGCTAGGAGGAATCATGCTGTTCATGGGTCATCGTGAGGACGACGGCTGGCTACGGTCTACCTTCAACCTGACTTTCCGGGCCTCATGGGAAATGATGCTGCAAGGGGTTTACGAAGCCTGGCATTACTTCGCTAATGTTGAAATCCTGGTTGACCATAAGCCGATTGAAATTAAAACCCCTGAAGACATTCTCAAGATCCCTGAAGACCGCAATATTGTAGTTCGTGGATTGCTAATGGTGGCTAGGACTAATGTAGAAATTGTTTTCTACAACCAAGTACACTTCATCAACGTCTATGTTGAGTGCAACAATGAAGAACTAAAAAACCTGGACTACGAGCACTACAACAAATTCATTGGCAAATTCATTGACAATATGGAAATCGCTATGAATATGCCCGAGGAACAACTCAAAGCTGGCAGGTAGGCGGCGTTGCGGTGTGGGCTTGTGTGTTGCGGTGCAGGATTATCGTGTTGCAGCGCAGGCCTTGTGTGTTGCGGCAGCGGCTTATTGTGTTACAGCGCGAGCTGCGCCGCATAGTTGCTGGTCACAAGCCTGTGCGTTGAGCCCAAAAGCCTTCGTGCTGAGCCAAAGTGGATCAAGACTGGATGGAGAACTGTAATGATTTTAATTGGTGAAAAAGAAGAAAATGGCTGGATTCACGCCAACTACCGGCTCACCCGCCCGGTTTCGTGGCAGCAGCTGCTAAAAGCGGTGCACGGGGTTTATGGCTATTTCAAAAAAACCGAGATCCTAGTGGATGGGTTACCAATCCAGATTGGTCAGCTGGAAGAAATATTGCAAACCCCTGAATCTAACGCTATTTCTATTCGGGGCGTGCTAACAATTATTGACGTGCCCGTGGTAGTAACCTTCTACAACCAGGCCGACTACGTAAACGTTATGGTTGCCTGCGCAAACGAAGAATTCCAAAACACTAACTACGAAAAGTTCAACAAATCAATGAGTCAAATCATGGATAGCCTTGAACTAATGATGTACATACCCACAGCTAACCAGAACTGATAGGCTGTTTAGAACCCCAAAAGCCTGCGGTAAATCTGCAAATCTTCGTCGCCAAAGACGTTGAATACAACATCCATTTGCGCCTGGGTTGCCTTCAACCAGCGCTGCACAGTGTCAACCGCAACCTTTGCCGCAGGCTCCTTGGGGTAGCCAAACACGCCGGTGCTGATGCAGCAAAAAGCCAGCGACTTCAAACCGTTTTCCTGCGCCATATCTAGACACTGTAAATAGCTGCTCATCAGCTTATATTTCCCAATGTCTGGCAGTGCCGGGTTATAGATTGGCCCAACCGTGTGAAGCACATGCTTAGCCGGTAAGTTATAGCCGCCAGTGATTTTGGCGTGCCCAGTGGGTTCCTCATGGCCCTGGGCCTGCATCAGCTGCGCGCATTCAAGCCGTAGCTGCACGCCAGCAAAAGTATGGATAGCGTTGTCAATACAAAAATGTCCCGGCTGCCAGCACCCCAGCAGCTGACTATTGGCAGCATTAACAATGGCGTCAACCTTTAGCCGGGTAATGTCGCCTTGCCACAGACGAATCCGGGGATTAAGCGGGCTGACGGCGGCGTCGTCGAGACTAGAAATACCGCCTTCCGCCAGCAAACCAGACAGCAACTCATCCTGCTTTTCCAACCAAAAAGGAGAGATAGGCGCAGGCTGACGGGTGTTAACCAAGGCGCGGAAATGCTGCCACAGCTCGTCGCTGCCCTGCACCTGTGGGAAAGCGAAATTACGCTCCGCACACAGCTGCGCCACCAGCTCAGATAGCAGCGCCTCCTTTTTACTTTCCAGCATTACCTGCCTCCTTCTAATGGTTCGAATATTGGTTACTTGCTGTTAACGACGACGCCGCTCAAGCTGGGGGTGACCCCGGGCGCCGTCGTGCTTACTTGCTGGGGCTAGACGCCGTCGCCGTCGGGGCTGACAGGCGGAAAGTAGAGATCCGGGGAGGCTTGCGGGCCGGTGAACAGGTCATCTGCGATCTTGCTGATCGTGTCGCGCAGCTCCAAATGCTCCAGATAACGCTGCGGAATCCCGGCCAGGCCTAGGTGTGCGCCGACGATATTGCCAGCAATAGCCCCCGTGGAATCGCTGTCTCCACCATGGTTGACCGCCGAGGTGATGGCCCCTGCAAAATCATCCTCGTGGCGCAGCGAGCACAACAAACCAATGGCCAGGGCCTCCTCAGCCACCCATCCCTCACCCAAGGCGTGAATCGCCTCCAAATCAGGCATGTCACTGTCTGCCAGGCGCAGCGTGTAACGCAGCAGCTCCTGCAACTGGCCAAGATAGTGCGCGTTGGGGAAAGCTTCAGGCAAAGTGTTCAGCGCCTGCGTGGCAGCCTCGCGCACTGAACTGGCCTCGTCGCGGGCCAGGAGGCTGACAATATGGGCAAACACCCCAGCCGGCATCCAACCCAGCTCATGGCAGTGGGTTAGCTCAGCTAATTGCGCGCCTAGGCGTTGCAGCTCGACGCCGGAAAAGCCCGGGGAAGTGTTGATTAGCCCCACCGGCGCCATGCGCATAATCCCGCCGCAGCCCTTGGAGTTATTTACAGCCTTGGCGCCGTTAGCCATAGCCTCGCAAGCATTCATGCAGGTTACGCCCGGTGCGCGCGAGGCAAAAAGCTCAGGCAGGCTGGAAATCCAGGCTTTGGGCTCAGCTAGGGGATAGGGGCTGACCTGCGTATACATCCACTCCACATAGAACTGGGCCATTTGGGCTGGGGCGTAAGCGGCAAGCGCAGCGGGGGATGGCAGGGTAGGGGACGCCAGGGCAGGGGCACCGCCGGAGGCTTGAGCTGAGAGCGCAGCCAGCGAGCACAGCAGGCTGTTGGCGGTGTACAAAGTCATCTGCGTATCGTCAGAAAACGGCGCCAAGCCGCGCTCATCTAGCTGGTAGTTGCGGATACCGTGCGAACCGTAGCGCGCAGCAATCGCCTCCTCGCGGTCAAACTCAATCGCATAACCCAGCGCATCACCGGCAGCCCCGCCCAGCAGACAGCCGCGATACTTGTCGATGTTTCCCATTTGCGTGTTCCTTTTCAAATGTTCTGGTTGGCGAGCGTTGCCTGGTTGTCCGACTACCAGCCGCGCAAGATAGCTTCTAAGCCGCGCTCAAACTGGGCGCTGAAATCCCATTTTCCGGCCAAAACTTCGCCGATCAGCGGTTGCAAGGCGGCTGCGTCAGCCGGGTCAAGCATGGTGCTGACGGCCATGAGGTCTTCTGTGCCAGCGACGACGGCGTCGTCGGCCCCTTCAGAGGGGGCGGCTGGAGTGGGGGCTGCGGCTGGGGCGGCACTGCCTGGATTGGCGACGGCGTCGTCGCTTGTTCCAGCAGGCGGCACTACCTCGGCGGCAACGAAACCAGTGGTGTACACCGAAACCGACGTGATCAGCGCCAACGTGTCCGTAGTGGGCGTAAAACCGCTGCGAGCCAGCGAAGCAAGCACCCCGGCCAGCAGGGAAAGCTGCTCAGGCGTGGAAATCGGGTGGGTCATCAGCAAAATGACAGTGTTGGGGTGATCCTGCAAAGTGGCGCGCAGGCAGTTCGCGTACTGGCGAATATATTCCTGCGCCTGCAAGGCCTGGTCAGGGGCTGTTTGTGGAGTGATAGCCGGGCTTGAGCTCGAATCGGCATCAGGGCTTGGATCTGGTCTGGCAGAGGCGCCCGATGCGGCAGGTGAGCCGGGTGCGGCGTCGTCGTGAACGCCGTCGGCCCCTTGAACCAGAGCCAAAAAACGCTCGTAAGTTAGCCGCCAAAGCTGCTCGCAAATACCTTCCAGCAGGGCCGCCTTATCAGGAAAATGGCGGTAAAACGCAGCCTGCGAAACCCCCAGGCGCTTGCCCAAGCTCCGCAGCGACAGGGCAGAAAGTCCGGCGTCGTCAACCAACTCCAGCGCGGCTGACAAAATAATGTCGCGTGTAAGCGCACGAGATTTCGACGACGCCATAGACTCTCCGCTCAAATGCTGGGGTTACTCCTGCCTATAACGAAACTGTACCAAGGCGAGGGCCGCGATCGCCGCGAAAAATCCCCACAAAACCGCTAAGCTGGGCCAAATATCGGCAAAACCCTGCCCATCCAAACTCACCTTGTGGATCGCGTCGATCGCCCAATAAGCAGGCGAAACGCGTGCAGCATCCTGAGCCCAATCAGGAAAAGACGAAACCGTGCAAAACGCCCCGCCAATACCGGCCGCCAGCATCCCCACAATGTTAGACAGTGACAAGGCCGTGTCCCGGCTGTGCGTCCACAGTGCAATGGCCACGCCCAACGCCGCCAATACCGCCGAAAAACTGAGAAAAGTTGCCACCAACGCCAGCAGCGAACCCTTGGGATTAAAGCCGAAAATAATTGCTCCCAGGGACAAAACCACCAGTATCTGCGCGCTTTGAATTATGTAAGCCACCAGCGCCTTGCCCGTCAGCACCGTGGGGCGCGACAGCGGCGAGGCCTCCAGACGCTGCCAGGTGCCCCAACTGCGCTCATTAAAAAACGAGTCAATAATGTTTTGCACAGCCAGGAACGAAAACAGCACCGCGATTGACGGCACCGCTTGCTCGGCCCCGGAAACGCCCCGGTAGCCGTCGGTTAACAGCATCGCCTTAAAAGCAGGCATCATGAACGGGATCAGCACCAGCGGAATCACCGTCAAAACCAGCGTAGGCGCCGGGTCGCGCAGCTGCAGGCGCAGGTTCAGGCCCGCAACGGCGCTTAGTTGTTTGAGTTGCTTAAGCGGCTTCATTTTCGTTCTCCTTGGGGCTGTTTTTCTGCGGGGCCGGAACGGTTTCTGGGGCCTCGGGGGCGAGGCCCTCAGCGTCGCTCTCCTTGAGGATCTGCAGGTAGGCGCTGTGCAGATCGGCTTGAGGTACGTGCACCTGCACGGGAACCTGACCGTAGGTGGCCACGATCTGCTCCAGCGAGCCCTGGGCTACCAGGCGGCCCTGGTTTAAAACGGCGACGTCGGCCCCCAGCTCCTCAAATTCGGCCAGGTAGTGGGAGGTGTAGACGACGGCGGCGCCCTCTGCCGCTAAGTGCCTGACAGTGTCTAGAATCTGACTGCGTGCTTCCACGTCAGCGCCAACGGTTGGCTCATCCATGAAAATCAATTTCGGGCGATGCATGATAGCCATGCCCGCGTGCAGGCGACGCTGTTGGCCGCCTGACAGGTGCTTGGCGCTTTGATTGGCTTTTCCTGTCAGGCCCAGCATTTCCATAACTTCTTCGCTGCGTGCCTTGGCGGCGCGGTGGCCCAGCCCGTGCAGGCGGCCGAAATAGCCAAGGTTTTGCGCGACGGTTAGATCCGGGTAAATGCCCAGTTCTTGCGGGGCGTAGCCGATTAGCTCGCCAACATTGTTTTGGGTGGGGTCGACGCCGCAGATGGCCACGCTTCCCGAATCGGCGCGGCGCAGTGAGCATGCGATGGTGATAAAGGTTGATTTTCCAGCGCCGTTGCGGCCCAGCAGACCCAAGATTTGGCCTGGCTCTACGCGCAGGCTGACCCCACGCAAGACCTGGTTGGATCCGTAAGTTTTGTGAATGTCGCGAGCCAGTAAGGCTGGCGGTGTGGTGTTCACTGTTTCCTCCAGTTGGTTAACACTGTTAACTTTGGCGCCGGGAAGTAGGTTAACAGCGTTAACTTAGGGGCGCAAGAGGGTTTTACAGAACAAAACTTAGGGGCCTTGCGCAAGCAAAAGCCCTGGTTCGGCCTCCCAGTGGAAGGCCAAACCAGGGCCGGTTTGTGTTGTGTTGCGCTAGAGACTAGTCCGCGTATTCATGCCAGATTTGGCGCATGGGTACGCCCTTATTGAAGGTGCGGGTAGAGCCATCTTGGAAAGTGACCTCAACCTTTTCGCCCTCGTCGCCATCGCCGTCGTCATTGTCGTCGTTGTCGTCAGGGCCGCAAACCCAATCCACCCACTCAATCGCGGGGGACAGGGCGCCGTCGTCGCCAACAATGCGGTAGCCCTCGCCCAAAAATTCAGACATGACGGCTTCGATCTTGTCAGCTTGCATGGCTGCTCCTTGTTGGTTTCACTAGTTTTCGCGGGTGTATCGCTGGGATGTGCAGGTGGTGGGAGCGACGCCGGCAACGCTAAGCCTGAGCAATGCTGCGCCCGGGCGACGTCGCCAATGCGGCACCCAGAGACGACGCTGGCACCGGGGCGGGCGCCGTCGTCCTTAATAACCACAGTGTATCGGGACGTCTTGACGTGTACCGGTGCGCGCGAATTAAAACGGGTCTAGGGTGGAAATATGACCCCCGAGATTACCGACCCTCAGTTCCAAGCAATCGCCAAAGCCATTGCGACAGACCCAGCCAACGCCAACTACACCAAGCGCGGGGTGGAGCCGCTGTTCTACGCCGGGCCCCAATGCAAAATCATGATCGTGGGGCAGGCGCCCGGACGCGTCGCGGAAGAAAGTGGCATCGTCTGGAATGACCGCAGTGGCGACCGTCTGCGCGAATGGATGGGCATAGGCCGCGAAACCTTCTACAACTCGGGCAAACTGGCCATTGTCCCCATGGATTTCTACTTCCCCGGCACCGGCAAAAGCGGGGACCTGCCGCCGCGCAAAGAATTCGCCGAAAAATGGCACCCGCGCCTGCTGGAGCTCATGCCCAACCTGGAGCTAACCATCCTGGTGGGAAGCTATGCCACCAAGCGTTACCTGCACCTGAAGTCTTCCGCCTCGCTGACCCAGGTGGTGCGCAACTATCGCGACTATCTGCCTACCTACTTCCCGCTGGTGCACCCCTCGCCGCGCAACCAGATTTGGATGAAGAAAAACCCCTGGTTCGACGAAGAAGTGCTGCCTCAGCTCAAGTCGCGCGTGGGGGAGTTGCTTTAGAAGGGCTTAGTGAGGCGGCGTTTAAAGCGAGGAGGCGCTTAGTGAGGGGGAGTGGGGTGGTTGCGGCAAGTGACGTTAAAGCGCGACTGGCTGACGACGTCGTGCTGGGTGAAACAACCCCGAGCTAGAGCCTCCGGCAAGTGACGGGCTGATTGGCTTAAATACTAGGAAAAGTGACCGTTAGGTGAAACGAAAAAGTTGAATTCGTTTCATGCAAGATGTATAATTTTTGCATCTTGTTGGAAGCGTTGGAGGTGGCAATGCTGCGGGTCCTTCACCTGGAAAACTGGAAATCGTTCCATGAGCCAGTTGATTTCACGATGATCGCCGGCAAGGAAAGCCGTCACAGCGAGACTCTTTTCCGTGACGGTAAAGCGCGGATTTTGCCTACCACTGCCATCTATGGAGCTAATGCTGCTGGTAAATCTGCTCTGCTTGATGCAGCGCAGCAGCTCAAGACGTTAGTGTTTGAGCCTCGTGCGCGAGGTTGGCGTATTCCCTATGAGCCCCACAAGCTTTATGGTGTGGGGGAGCCTACCGTGCTCGGCGTCGAGATTGTTCTTAATGTTCCTGATTCAACCTCTAAAAGGGATGCGATTGTCTATTACGAAGTGTCCTACACTGCCGAGAAGGTTGTAGCGGAATCGCTTTATCGCTTGCGCTCTGTTGATGAGGAGGCAGTCTTTACTCGCGATGAACAGGGCGTGGAGCTGTACGGGGATCTTGAAGACAATGAGTTTGTAAAAGCTCTGGCATTAACTGTCCAGACAAACCGACTGCTGCTGGAAACACTAGCTAATAGCGAGCAGAAAAACATTGGGCTTATCGCTGGAGTCATTGAATGGTTTGATTCTCTTAACGTGATCCGTCGAGGCACGTCATTTGTAATGATGTCGCAAGGGATTGCGAAATATGACACCTTTCGTCAGCAGATGGTCTCTGGATTATCGACGGCGGACACAGGTATTTGCGATGTTTTGTTCGATCCCGTTGAGCGTGAGAAAGTGCCGATGCCTGATGAGATGCTGTCGCGCTTTGAGTCTCAGCTTGTTGACGACAAAGAAGCCTTCTTGGCCAATAACATTAGCGAGGGGGCGGTTTTCCGTATGCGTCTTAAGGAAAATGGGGAAGTCTCCTACGAACGGCTTGTAACCAAGCATAAAGACGGCGACGAACAGTTTAAGTTACCTCTTGATCAGGAGTCAGACGGTACTATCCGCTACCTAAATCTGCTTTCTATCCTTTATCGGACAGGGCAGCAAAATAACCGTGGAGTGTACCTAATTGATGAGTTGGAAGATTCTCTGCATCCAAAACTTACGGAAGAGCTATTACGACGTTTCTTGAATTCAACAGGAAACGATCAGCGTCAACAATTGATATTCACTACTCATGAAGTTCACCTGCTTCACTGTGACATGCTACGCAGGGATGAGATTTGGCTTGTTGAAAAGCATGGCCACAACTCTGAGCTTGTTCGCCTGACAGATTTCTCTGCTGAAGGCGTTCGAGACGGAATGGATCTGCAAAAGGCTTATATGTCTGGTCGCCTTGGCGGCGTCCCGCGTCTCTAAGGTCTCGTCATGGTGAAGAGGAAGCCTCCGTCTAGAAAGAGAACTCGTGGAGACCGTCAGCGGTTTGAGGGAAAGTCTCTTAAACCGCTGGTGGTGTTTGCGGCAGAGGGTGAGACTGAACGAAAGTATCTGCAATCCTTACGCACAAGTAGATACGGTGACCGTATTGTCTTTGATATTGCAAATACAGGAGATAGATCGTCACTGAGTAAATTATTGGAGAAAATACGGTATGAAGAAAATAAAAATGGAGGCGATGCTAAGGGTGCCTGGATTGTCTGTGACAGAGACCAAAACGAGGCCCATAAGTCTAAGCTAGAGAAATGGCTTGGGAACTCAGATAAACATTATGCTGCAGTTTCTCATCCCTGCATTGAGTATTGGTTACTTCTCCACCTTTGCGCAAATCCGTCGTCGTCAACTGCCCAGAAAACCGAGAAAGAACTAGAAAAAAATTGGCGATGGGGTCAATACAAAAAGGGTTGCAATATCTCCTCAGAGCTCATCGAGGCAACTGATAGAGCGGTAAGCTGTGCACGTCAAAGACGCTCAAGTCTGGACATCGACGCGGATGCGTGGAATTCGTCCCAATGGACAGATTTACCAGAACTAATCGATTGGCTCGACGAGCTGGATCCTAAAGAGAAAAAACGCTGATATGGATGATTTGCGTATTATGCCCGGACCGGGCTGCCCGCATGGGTTGGTTGTTCCCGCTGGCGAGCTAGTGGAGCGTTTCTCTCACGCTTCAGGCCCCGGCGGGCAGGGAGTCAACACCGCAGATTCGCGCGTGCAGCTCAGTCTTGACCTGGCCACAACCACCGCCCTAGACGATGTCCAGCGCCAGCGAGCTCTGACTCACCTGGGAGAACGCCTCAACGGCAGCGTCCTAACCGTTGCCGCCGCTGAACACCGCTCCCAGCGCCGCAACCGCGTGGCCGCGCGTGAAAGACTAGCCGCAGTTCTGCGCGCCTCACTAGCCCCGCCCCGACTGCGCCGTCCCACCAAGCCCAGCCGCGCGGCCAAAATGCGCCGCCTAGCAGACAAAAAGAAACGTTCCGAGCTCAAAGCGGGGCGCCGTCGTCCTGGCATGGAGTAAGCAGACTAGGCGAACAAGGCAGGGCGTCCCTAACGGGCCTGGATTCATCGTCTGATCCCAGCATTACAATAAAGAACACCCCTACAGCGTGCTGGGCTGGCTCGCACCCAACCAATACGCACGCCAAAGGGCACAACAACCAGAAAGGAGTCGCTGATGCCAGCAAAACCCCAAATCATCGCCGACCCCCAGACTAACCGTGGGACCGCCTTCACTGTCGAAGAGCGCAAGCGCTTTGGGCTGATGGGTCGTCTTCCCGCAGCTGTTGAAACGCTCGAACAACAGGCCGCACGCGCCTACAAGCAGGTGTGTCGGCTCGACGATGACCTCGACAAGTACATCTACCTCGAACAGTTGCACGACCGCAATGAGACGCTGT
>ERZ773046.306-NODE-306-length-33549-cov-6.724757_pt1 | contig 33549 bp, 32 predicted proteins | sample MGYA00580634_ERZ773046 | MGnify/ENA primary metagenome ERZ773046 (study PRJEB29015, sample SAMEA2738127) | human oral metagenome | biome: human oral; feature: human-associated habitat; material: saliva | place: China | collected 2159 ... | reverse complement strand
CATCATCTCTATCGGTCCTGACCGTGAGCAGACGATTGTAAGGAAGTAAAATAACTGTGAATAGTTGACGAGTTGACAGGTTAGTAAGTAAGTAAGCCAAGTGTTTAGTAGCTCAATTGGCAGGTAAATAGTCGACAAGTTGATGCTGAATAAGTGGATAAGTCGAGTGTTTAGTTGGTTAATTGAAGTGCGAAAAGCTGATAAGTAGACAGACAAAATATACAATTGAATCTGCGAAATACAGTAATCAGAAACACAGAACAAGGCATTTGGCGGAACATCCATAGCCCTTTCGAGTCCTCAACAACAAGGGAAAAGGATATAGAACAAGGCATTTAGCGGAACATCCATAGCCTTTTCGAGTCCTCAATAACAAGGGAAAGGGATATAAAACAAGGCTCTTGATGGAACATCCATAGCCCTTTCGAGTCCTCAACAACGCGGAAAAAGGATATAAAACAAGGCAATTAGCGGAACTCCTATAGCCCTTTCAACTCCTCAACAACCAAAGAAAAAACCTCCAAGAGGCTTTCTTTAACTTCAAAAAAATAATAAAAAGAATGGCAAACAAACCCTCCATACCCAAGGGAACACGTGACTTCGGTCCCGAGGAAATGGCTAAAAGAAATTATATCTTCGACACTATAAAGCAAGTTTATGCCCTTTACGGCTTCCAACAGATTGAGACTCCGGCAATGGAGACCCTCCATACGCTGATGGGAAAGTACGGTGAGGAAGGTGATAAGCTGCTTTTTAAGATTCTAAACTCAGGAGATTACCTCAAATCGGTCAGTGATGACGAGCTGAAAGAGCGTAATACGCTCAAGATGCAGACCAAACTCTGCGAGAAAGGACTACGTTATGACCTCACAGTTCCCTTTGCTCGCTATGTTGTTATGCATCGTGAAGAGCTCCAACTGCCGTTCAAACGTTATCAGATTCAGCCCGTTTGGCGTGCAGACCGCCCTCAAAAGGGACGTTATCGTGAGTTCTATCAGTGTGATGCAGACGTCGTTGGGTCCGACTCTTTGCTCAATGAAGTGGAGCTAATGCAGATTGTTGACACCGTATTTACTAAGTTTGGAGTACGCGTTCAGATAAAGATCAACAACCGAAAAATACTCACCGGCATTGCAGAAGTAATGGGTGAGAAAGATAAGATAGTAGATATCACCGTTGCAATAGACAAACTTGACAAGATAGGACTCGACAATGTCAATGCCGAACTACGTGAGAATGGTATCTCAGAGGAAGCCATTGCCAAGCTACAGCCCATCATTAAGCTTGAAGGAAGCAACGATGAGAAGCTTGATGTCATTGCAGAAGTACTAAAAGAGAGCGAGATTGGACTCAAAGGCGTTGAGGAAACGCGCTTCATTCTTGACACTTTGAAGACATCAGGGTTGAACAATGAGATACAGCTTGACCTCACTTTGGCTCGTGGACTGAACTATTACACAGGTGCAATATTCGAAGTTAAGGCACTGGATGTGCAGATTGGCTCCATAACTGGTGGTGGTCGCTATGACAATCTCACGGGAATCTTCGGCATGCCAGGGCTCTCTGGTGTTGGAATCAGCTTCGGTGCAGACCGTATTTATGATGTTCTTAACACCTTAGACCTCTACCCTAAAGAGAGTGTTCAGGGCACTCAACTCCTCTTTATCAACTTTGGTGAGAAGGAAACGGCCTACTGTCTGCCTATCATTGCAGCTGCTCGACGTGCCGGAATACGTACGGAGATGTTCCCAGACAGTGCAAAAATGAAGAAACAGATGAGCTATGCCAATGCCAAAAACATCGGTTTCGTTGCCCTTGCAGGCGAGACTGAAATGCAGGAAGGCAAGATAACACTGAAGAATATGTCCACAGGTGAACAGGAACTGGTCACACCTGAGGAACTAATCAATAGATTTTAAAGGTTCTCCCCCTCCCTTATTTAAGGGAGAGGGGGGCTTTTTTTTTGAATAATTTGTATCCATATAGTTGATTAACAAGATACAAACGGCAACAAACTACATTAACCTCTACCAATGAAGAAAGCCCTTTTACTTTGTTTTCTATTATCGGGTTGGATACTTTCAGCCCTCGGTCAGGCATCATTTAACATCGATGGCTTTTCAAAACAATACTATGGAAAGGTTTATTTTGCTGATACATCCGCACTTACTTCTGCTGGTTGGGTAGAAGTTTATGACCGTATTACGAACAAGAAACTCATCCATGTGGATGCAGATAAGCTCTCATTCGACCTTCATGATGGGGAGATTAAGCCCAACATAGCTGAGATTCCTTATGGAGAATACAGTGTTTTACTCTATCAAGATTATAATTTTGACGGTAAAAAGGACTTTGCTATCATGGACGGGTTCAACAGTTGCTATCAGGGACCATCCTTTCAGATCTATTTAGCAACGGAGAATGGCTTTCAATTTAGTGGCGATTTCACGGACTTAGCCCAGGATTTCTGTGGGATGTTCAGCGTAGATTATAAAGAAAAGACGTTATCCACGATGACAAAAGATGGTTGTTGCTGGCATCAGTTCTCAAAATATATTGTAGAGAATAACAAGCCTAAACTTATCAGAACATTTACTGATAACCTAAAAAACGACCCACTTCACATTCAAACAACTGAAGAATGGGATGGTAAAAAGATGGTTGAGAGCGTGTCAACAACCATAAACCTTAAGAGTGAGAGCGTTGAAAACTATTTCAAGTTTCATGTAGATGCGATGAACAAGAGTATCATTCTTTATAATAAGAATGGTCATACGCTCAATTATGCCATCATGGATGACAAGAAGAATGTAGAGTTCTACTACCCTTCGGAGGATTCCGACCAATCAGATGAGTTCACCTATAACAAGGAAACGGGCAGCGTTTCTTTCAAGAATAAGGATACCGCTTACACCATTTATGATAAGTTTGGCAAGTTAGGTATCGACATTACCTATAAAGGAAAGACCCATCAGTGGGTTGGAAATCCCAAAAGTAGAAAAGGAAGCATCGGGAAACTGTTAAGAGTTAAGTTGGATAATGTCGTCTATCAATCATCAAATACTTGATAATCCCCCTGCTGTCACTTCTCAAACTCCGCATCATCTCACCACACATGACAGCCGATAAGGAAGAGAAAGCGTACAGCTAATCCCGCACGAAAGCCCCTTCCAGAACCCAAAGACAAAGAAACACCAATCGGGAAAACAACTTTACAAAATTCAATCGACGATTAGCAGTAAAACGAATGAAAACCAATAAAAACCGACTTTGTAACTCATAGAATATCAAAGGGTTATGATGAGGCTTTCAAAAGACGCCCTTTTGCATTGTAAAAGGGCGTCTTTTACATGTCAAAAGGGCATCTTTTACAACGTAAAAGGTGCCCTTTTGCAACGCAAAAGAGCACCTTTCAAAATATGATTGTGAATTAATCTTACATTAATTACTTCTTAAACCGTTTTCAAACGTATAGAGAACAGCATCAGAATGGGTCAGTAATCCTTCGGAAGAGAACCTGACAAGCCGTTACATCTCATAATCCTTAGCCAGTCCACCAGCACTGGTCTCCTTATAAAGGGACGGAATGTCATGTCCCGTCTGCTTCATAACCTCAACCACACGGTCGAAGGAAACACGGTGTTGACCGTCACTGAACGATGCATAAAGCTGTGCATCAAGAGCCCGACAAGCAGCAAAGGCATTGCGTTCGATACAAGGAATCTGCACAAGACCACACACTGGGTCACACGTCATACCAAGGTGATGCTCCAAACCCATCTCTGCTGCATACTCAATCTGTGAAGGACTACCACCAAACAGTTGGCAAGAAGCAGCTGAAGCCATGGCACATGCCACACCAACCTCGCCTTGACAGCCCACTTCAGCACCTGATATGGAAGCGTTATACTTCACTATATTACCGAACAAGCCAGCCGTTGCAAGTGCGTGAAGAACCTTTGTTTCAGAGAAATCATGTCCCTTTGCAAGATGATAAAGTACTGCAGGAACAACGCCACATGCCCCACATGTCGGTGCAGTAACTATCGTTCCGCCTGACGCATTCTCCTCACTCACAGCCAAAGCATAGGAATAAACCATTCCACGACTTTGCAAAGACGGTTTGTAACCACGTGCCTTAACATAGTAAGTTGCTGCCTTACGTGCAAGATTCAAAGGACCAGGCAAAGCTCCTTCACTGTCCAATCCACGTTCAACAGCAGCCTGCATGGTGTGCCAAACCTCACGAAGATAATCCCAGAAGTCGTCATCTTCACAATGTTTCACATACTCCCAGTAGCCACGTCCATGATGTTCGCACCAAGCTTGTATGTCTTTCAGCGTGTGAAGGTCGTATACTGAGGTAGTAGTAAAGTAATCTCCCTCTGCTTTTCCTTCTGAAAGAGCACCTCCACCAACGCTATATACTGTCCATTCATCCGTTGGTTTAGCCTCAGAACCAAACGAACGGAAAAGCATACCATTAGGATGATAAGGCAGAAAGACCTCTGGTTCCCACACGATCTCCACTGGTGCCACCTTTTTCAGTACGTCAATAATAGCCTTATCCGTCATGTGTCCCTTGCCCGTAGCAGCCAGACTGCCATACAAAGTCACCTCAAAGCGTACTGCTTCGGGGTGTCTGCCAGCGAAAATAACGGCTGCTCGCTGTGGTCCCATCGTATGACTGCTTGACGGTCCCTTACCTATTCTGAATATTTCTCTTAATGATTCCATTCTTCTTTATCCTCAATACAATTCTTTTATTGGCTTACAAAAATACAAAAAAATACATCAATACGACTGATATATCAGTAAAAAGATAAATAACATCACATCTTTTTAGTACCTTTGCGCCGTTCCATACACTATAAAAATGAAACGAATAACAGTCATAATGCTATGTACGTTGTTGCTGACAAGCGCATGTACAAACAAAAAAGCTACCGAAGAGCCCAAGAAAGAGGTTCTCGACACCATTCCAATGCTGGTGACGCAGGTGCAACAAAGCTCACGTCTCTACACTACGGAATATCGTATTCACAAGATTATCACACATGACGACGAGATGAAACTGTCTGGTTCGATCATGAAAAAGGACTTCAGTGTCAACCTTCCGTTGGGCGAACGCCGCATAGCTATCCCTATGGATGCCACGCTGAAGGCATATATTGACATGTCAACCTTCAGTGAAAAGAACATACAAAAGGATGGTAAGAAACTCATTGTCACCCTACCCGATCCGAAGATTGTGCTCACTTCAACGAAGATTGACCACAAGGGGGTGAAAGAATACGTTGCTCTGACACGCCGAAACTTCACCGATGCCGAGCTGACAAGCTATGAAGCGCAGGGAAGGAAGCAGATATTAAATGCTATTCCACAAATGGGTATCATCCAACAGGCACAGGAAAGTGCTGCACGTCAGCTCGTTCCGATCTTCACAACGATGGGATATAAGGATGCAGACATCACTATTTCGTTCCGAAAGAAGTTTACTCTGCATGATCTTCCATCATTACTTGACACAAGAAAGGAGGGCTAAAACGATGGAAAAGAAAACTGAAAAAGAAACAAACAAGCAGAACCAGAACAGTCTGCAAAGCTATAAAAAACGTTCGTCGAAGGGTTTTACACCCCGATTATTGGCTATTTTGCTTGCCCCATTGGTTATCATTGCCATTGTGGGAGGTGTCATCTGGTATCTCAACTCCAGCAATTCAGTGGGCTTAAGTACTGATGATCACATCGACATCACGCCTACACAGATACAGGAAATACAGAATATAGGCCAGTGGGAGTTCCTTTCTATCAACGATGAAGAGCTTATTGACACCGTCAGTCGTGGCTTTTTCTCCGACAGTGAGCTGGTTCGTATCTATTACGGAACCGTTCGTCTGGGTATAGACCTTCGTCAGGCAGGTCCTCAATGGTTACATGTTGAAGGTGACAGCATCATCGCTACGCTTCCACCGATCACACTTCTCGAGCGAAACTTCATTGATGAAGCACGCACACGGTCGTTCTTTGAGAAAGGGACATGGACCGATGGCGACAGAGAACAGCTCTACAAACGTGCTTACAGGAAGATGTTAAAACGTTGTTTTACACCTGAAAACATCAAGATAGCAGAAGAAAATGCACGTCAACAGTTCATGCAGTTCCTCCGTTCTATGGGATATAAAAAGATAAAAGTGGGGTTTGCAACCGACAGAAAATGATGTGAGTCATTGCAATCCCACATCATTAGCAGCATAAGACAAGGAGAATAACAAAGGATAATGGCACAATCAGAATCACAACAACACGTTGAGAGCATGACAGAAGGTGCCCCTTCACGTGCCATTATTAGGTTTGCCATACCACTCATTCTCGGTTATTTATTACAACAAATGTACCTGATCATTGACGCCGCAATAGTGGGTCGATGGATAGGTGTGGGTGCATTGGCTGCCGTGGGAGCATCCAGTAGTATCATGTTCCTTGTCATGGGCTTCTGCAACGGGTCCTGTGCAGGCTTCGCTATACCAGTGGCACAGGCGTTTGGAGCAGGTGATTACCGCAAGATGAGGTGTTATGTGAGCAATGCTATGCGCATCGCTCTGGTGCTTGCCATCGTTATCACACTGCTTACATGCTTCCTTTGTGACAAGATTCTGCAGATGGTTAATACGCCAGCTGACGTCTTCCATGATGCTTATGTGTTCCTTTTCCTTCAGCACCATCCCTTTCACCATTGCCTACAACCTATTGTCAGGTCAGATACGTGCATTGGGCAACTCAAAGCAGCCGTTTTACTTCCTCATAGCATCCTCTTTACTGAACATTCTGCTCGACATTGTGTTCATTTTGGTGCTTGGAATGGGTGTTGAAGGTGCTGGTATAGCAACCTTTCTCAGCCAGATTTTCGCCTCATTGTTATGCTGGTGGTTCATAAAACGCCACATGCCAATCCTTGTTCCAACGGGAGATGAGCGTAATTTTGATAACAAAAGAATCAGTATATTGTTGAACAATGGCATCCCAATGGGGCTGCAATTCTCCATTACTTCCATAGGTATCATCATGCTGCAGAGTGCAAATAACGCCCTGGGAACAGTGTATGTGGCATCCTTTACGGCTGCTGTCCGCATCAAATATCTGTTCACTTGTGTTCTTGAAAACATCGGTGTAGCCATGGCAACATACTGTGGACAGAACCTCGGAGCGCGTAAACTCCAACGAGTAAAGACTGGTGTGAATGATTCTATGTGGATTATGCTGGCATATTTTGCCCTTACCGTCATCATCATCTACCCCTTTGCAGACGAGATGATGATGCTTTTCGTCAATGGAAATGAGCAGGAAGTAATCAACAATGCCGCACGATTGATGCGTATTTGCAACTGGTTCTATCCTTCTTTGGGCGTTCTTGTTATCCTCAGATACAGTATTCAAGGTCTTGGATACAGTAACTTAAGCATGATGAGTGGCGTCATGGAGATGATAGCACGTTGTGGTGTGAGTATCTGGTTGGTACCTGCACTGGCATGGACGGGCGTTTGTTATGCCGATCCTGTAGCCTGGGTAATGGCTGATCTGTTCCTTATTCCTGCCTATTTATGGCTCATGAGAAGACTAAAGAGACAACTCGGATAGTGTTTTTATCGCCTCTTTCATGTCTTCAGCAAACCTGTTATGCGTGAGAAGGAACTCCTCTCGCCCATTGGCTAACCGCTTATAAAGCTCAGGACTCATCTCATCAACATACGAACTGATGGCATATTCAATGTCATCCTTTTGTCGTTCACTGTTTGAATAGGCATAAACCTGATACTTCTGATGGAAGAAACAGTAAGCCGACTCTATACTATCTTTTGTTATCATAAGCTCATTTTTAAAGGAATTACTCCTTATCTGATTTATAAAACGAATCAAAATTCGGTTGAAAAGAACTTCCAAAGCGGTGCAACCATCAGTGCTTGGATGAACTCACCACGTATCAACATCTGCTTAACTTCCTGCTTTGGACATAAGAAAACATCAATGTCTTCCGTATCATCCAGATGCTGTTCACTGTTTTTCTTCACCCCTTTGGCATAGAAACAATGGCAAAGATTGTCCATAACACCAGGGTTTGGAGCAACAGTCATTATCTCTTTCCACTCTCCACCAGTGTAACCTGTCTCCTCTTCAAGCTCACGTTGCGCTGCCTCTAAGGGTGTTTCACCTTCTTCCATCACACCAGCACAGATCTCAGTGGACACTATGTCCAGTCCATGTCGGTACTGTCTCTCTAAGATGATATCCCCTTCTTCGGTCTCTGCAATGACATTTACCCATGAAGGATATGACAGAACGTAATATTCTTCATGTACTCTGCCGTCTGGCAACTGTACCTTATCACATCTGACTCGCATCCATGGACGGTCAATAAGTTGCTTGGAAGAAAGCGTTTTCCACTTCATTTCCTCGTTATTTCTTTGCTTTTTATCCTTTGTCATGCCTATTAACATTGTTCTTTTGTTGGTACAAAGATATCATTTCCTACCTTAATAAACAAATAATTCAATGCTTTGTAGAGGAGTAAAGGGGGTATTTTATAGAAAGAAAGAGGTAAGTTGTCAAAAAGATTTCGCATTAATTGACAACCAACTCACAACATTTTCACTATCTTTGTACAGGAGATAACAGGTGGAAATCTGCTATTACATATACTCAAACCTAATCATTTAGCCCTTGAAACATAGGGAAAAGAAAGGAGAACTCTATGATGAAACGCAAAGCAAAGATGCACAATGAACATGAATTCGACCTGGATAACATCTATCAAGACGATGAACGCCAGATTGATATTGCGACCGATCATCCGTTTGAAGTGCTACATAGATAGACATCTGATACTATGTCATGTCGCATTTCAGTAAATCAGACCTTCGTCTTCGGATGAGATAACTGTCTGTGCCCTGCACTTTTACCATAATATACGGTAGTAACAGTACAATGATGTAAGGCCTTCTGAAGAAGTATTGGCTCCTCTTTCAACAGGAAAGAATTATGATGGAGCCCTTCACGGCATTCGTTTCTGATGTCATTATTGTGGAATGTACAGGGCATTTGTTTGTATAATACATGGCTTTAGCACCATTTCTGTATTGTCCCAAATGGTGTTTTAAATGCCAATGAACCAACAACACACTGTTCTAATGTTGTTTTTCCTATTCCCTTTTTATATGTTTTAAAGACCAATAAGCCAGTAAAACACAATCATCATCTGCCTATCCAACTTCATTTTAAATATATTTTGAAGACCAATAGACCAGTAAAACACAATCATCATCTGCTTATCCAACGTCCTTTTTTCGATGTTTTGAAGACCAATAGACCAATAAAACACTATCATAATCTGCTTATTTTATCCCATTCTTATGGTGTTTTCAACCCTAATAAACAGACAACACTTGATGAAAATACAAGGAAAATCACATGAATAAATATGGAAATACATTTATATAAATACTTATTTATATAACAAAACCACACCTTTTAACGACCAAAAGCAGACAATAATACACTAATTATTGTTAATAACACACAAAAACAATATATCTATTAAGTACCATAACATTATTTTTTATTAACTTTGCAGCCGATTATGCCGTCTTAGGCTCAGAACAAGTGCTGGAAAGATGCTCAGCCGCCTGACGGTAAAAACCCGTTTACAATAATAAAATGTACGCAATTGTAGAAATTAACGGTCAGCAGTTCAAGGCTGAGGAGGGCAAGAAGCTCTTCGTAAACCACATCAAAGATGCGGAAGAAGGCAAGACTGTTGAGTTTGACAAGGTGCTGTTGGTAGATAACAACGGTGCTGTCACAGTAGGTGCACCAACTGTTAATGGTGCGAAAGTAGTAGCTGAGGTAGTAGCTCCTTTGGTAAAAGGCGACAAGGTTATCGTGTTTAAGATGAAGCGTCGCAAGGACTACAGAAAGAAGAATGGTCATCGTACACACTTCACTCAGGTAGAAATTAAATCAATTAACGCTTAAAAAGGAGGACTCAAGAATGGCACATAAAAAAGGTGTAGGTAGTTCTAAGAACGGCCGTGAATCAGCTTCAAAGCGTTTAGGTGTTAAGATCTGGGGTGGCCAGAAGATTGCTGCGGGCAACATTATAGTACGTCAGCGCGGCAATAAGCACTTCCCAGGCGAGAATGTTGCACAGGGTAAAGATGACACTTTGTATGCTCTTGCAGACGGAGTTGTCTACTTCCACAAAGGAAAGTTCAACAAGAGCACTGTCTCTGTCCTTTCTGAGGAGGTTTACGCTGCGAAGACTGTAAAGCCTGAAGCTTAAGCGAACAACAAAAAAAACTATTCCAAACAAACAACATAGTCCCGGTTCTCTGCACAGAGACCGGGATTTATGCGTTTATAAGGGGCACGATTAAAACCTAACTTGACTACTACAAGCATACATATAAACGGAAACGACTACCCTACTGATATCCAATAACAACTCTACTGATGAAGAACCTGTGATTCAATAGATAGAAAAGCACTATATTACAGATGAGAAACTGCTATGCTACAGATAGAAAACTATAATGCGACAGATGAAGAGTTAGATATCCAATTGATGGAAAACAGCTATGTTATAGATGGGAGACTGTAACACCGTAGATGAGGATATTGATATCCAATAGAAGAGAAACTGTAGTGCAACAGATGGGAAGAGCGATACCCATTGATGGGAAACAATAACATGAAAAACCAAGGGGAAGATTATAATTATAGACAGAAGCAACAGCCAATAATTAATGCTTAAATTGAAGAGGAAAACAGATTATGTAAAACTTATTCATGGTATCAAAAACAGAAGGGCGTCTTTCACATTCTAAAAGATGCCCTTTTGCACTTCAAAAGGGCATCTTTTACCATGCAAAAGGGCGTCTTTTACTATGCAAAAGGCGCCCTTTTACTTTGCTATCTATAACCTATTGATTCTCTGAACATTACAAATCGGAAAACAGAACATTTCCTCGAGAAACAGACATGTAGACAGATTGCATTCTGTAAGTATTTTATCAAGCCATTAAAATACCCCCACTCCATCATTTTCCAGTAAGAAAACGAACGTGTTACTTTCTGTGTTCATATCACAATAATATCTATAAGTACAACGTTATAAGTACATGATAAGCAAGAAATTCCCCAAATATATACTCCTACTGCTGTGCTTTGTGAGCAGTCAGATAGCCTTTGGACAATCATTTACACTACAAGGAAAGGTAGCAGACAAGGACGGTAACCCTATCGAACTGGCGTCTGTAATGGTCGTTTCACAAGGAAAACTCTCCATGACCAACCTCAAAGGCGAATTCACTATGCAGCTACAGAGTGAAGACTCTGTCAAGATTCGCTTCTCAATGGTTGGATATAAGACCAAGACAAGGGTACTTCATTGGCCAAAAGGGAAGCAGACTTTGCTCGTACAACTCTCTGATGACAGTCAGTTACAAGAGGTAGTTGTTGAGGGAAAAGCCAAACAACACGGTACGACAGAGGAACTTGACGTGAAGAAAACGAAGCAAGGTCCATCGGCAACAGGCAATGCTGTTGAAGAATTAGTACAGACTCAAGCCGGCGTTTCCACCCATTCGGAGCTTTCATCACAGTATAATGTTCGCGGAGGAACCTTCGATGAGAACTCCGTATACATCAATAATGTTGAAGTTTTCCGTCCTTTCCTCGTCAGAAGTGGGCAACAAGAAGGCTTATCAGTCATCAATCCTGACATGGTTGACGGCATCGGATTCTCCACAGGAGGCTTCGAAGCAAAGTATGGGGACAAGATGAGCTCTGCTTTGGACATCACTTACAAGCGTCCGAAGAAGACAGAAGCATCCGTTTCTGCCTCCCTTTTAGGTACCAGTGCTTACCTTGGACTGGCGACAAAGAAGCTTACTTGGACCAATGGTGTGCGCTATAAGACCAATCGTTACCTCCTTGGATCACTCCAAACAGAGGGAGAATACCGTCCATCGTTCCTTGATTACCAGACCTATTTATCATGGCAGCCGAACAAACGATGGCAGATTGACTTCATTGGAAATATCTCTGACAATCATTATAACTTCAAACCAGAGGACAGAGAGACCAACTTCGGTACGCTACAGAACGTAAAGAAGTTCAAAGTTTACTTCGATGGACAGGAGAAAGACCTCTTCCGAACCTTCTTCGGATCGCTTGCTATCACCCGACATCTCACTCCCCGAACTGACATTTCACTGCTTGCTTCAGCGTTCACAACCCGTGAACAGGAGCGATATGACATACAAGGACAGTATTGGCTCACACAGACTGAGACGTCAGAGAACCTTGGTGTGGGAACATATATGCAACATTCACGAGACTATCTCAATGCAAACGTGAAGAGCTTGAAGCTCATGATGCAGCACAGAGCAGGCAAACACAAGATTGAAGGTGCGCTGACGTATAAGTTGGAGAAGATTACTGAGAACTCTGCAGAGTACGAATATCGTGATTCAGCAGGCTATAACATACCACATACGGGGAAGGATCTGAAGATGATCTACGCCCTTCGTGCACGTAACGAACTGAATGCAAAACGCTTCGAGACGTATCTTCAGGATACATGGAACTTCCAGACACGTGATTCTATACCCACTCTCTTCACACTGAACTACGGTGTTCGCTTCTCACATTGGAGCTTTAACGGCGAGAGTCTGGTGTCTCCACGTGCAGCACTGACCATCACTCCAGGATGGAATCGTAACCTTAGCTTCCGCATTGCGGGTGGTCTTTACTATCAAGCTCCGTTCTATAAGGAGTTGAGAGACACCTCTTTGATAAACGGAATCACCTATGCTACACTCAATCAGAAGATAAAAGCGCAGCGATCTATCCATGCCATAGCCTCTATGTCATACCGTTTCCAGATGCTCGGACGACCATTTAAGTTCACTGCCGAGGCTTATTACAAAGCCATGTCACGCCTTATCCCCTATTCAGTGGACAATGTGAAGGTCACTTATTACGGCGATCAGAATGCTACAGGCCATGCTGCCGGACTCGATTTGAAGCTCTTCGGAGAGTTTGTCCCTGGTGCTGACTCATGGTTAACATTAAGTTTCATGAACACAAGGATGAAGTTGAACGGCAAGACTATCCCTCTTCCAACCGACCAACGATATGCGTTGAACCTCTACTTCACCGACTATTTCCCTGGAACAACACGTTGGCGGATGTCTCTGAAGCTTGCTTATGCCGACGGATTACCATTCTCTGCACCGCACAAGGAACTGGAAGCAAACCCATTCCGTGCTCCAGCATACAAAAGAGCAGACATTGGCATGAGTTACAGACTGCTGGATAACAGTGACGGAAGCCGTAACACAATCTTCAAAAACATATGGTTGGGCATTGATTGTCTGAACCTTTTCGGAATCAATAACGTCAATTCATATTACTGGGTGACCGACATTGCAGGACAACAATACGCCGTTCCGAACTATCTTACAGGCAGACAGCTCAACGGTAGGGTTACTATCGATTTCTAAAACATACCCTATTAAAAGGTAGAAACCCCATCGCCAACTGCTTAAAAGCATAAGCAGAGAAAACGAAATGTATGTGTTTTACATATCGTTTTCTCTGCTTTTCTTTTGCTTTCTTCAGTACTTCATGTCGCTTTTGTGCGTGTATAACCATATTATCTAAGTGTGATAAAGTATTATCTAAGCGTGATAAAGTATTATCTAAGTCTGATAATAGTTTATCACGCTTAGATAATCTAAAAACATACACGCCTTATAAAGACAAAACAAGGGCATAAAGAAGACACAAAACGGTATAGACCAGAACAAAAGACCACATATAAACGCAGAAAGGAATACACTTTAAACAGGCGTTAATGCCTACTTCCTGGCTTCAACACATGCTTAAATAGCATTCGAAAGCTATTCATAAGGAGCAAGAATATGGGTAAAAACAAATTAAATCAGGCAGATACGCTGGCTTTTATACAATCAGAACACAAAGCTGATCAGACTGTTATACCTTCTCTTATACCATCCAAAACAAATCAAGCTGCAGTAGAATCACTGCAGCTTGATCGTATTTTCACTCATTCAAGTTTTACATTTCAGAAGAGAAAGCACATGCTTCCACCATCCAACACCGTGTTATTCCTCATAGACAGTAGGGTCATTGACACCCGCATCAGCAAATGCTTCCTTGCGTTCCACACATGTTCCGCACTTGCCACAATGGACATCCGAGCCCTTATAGCAGCTCCATGTCTTGCTATAATCAATCCCTAAAGCAGCGCCACGACGCACAATATCAGCCTTTGTGATATTCGTATAAGGAGCTTCAACCCGTACATTGACAAACGTACCAGCCTCTGTTGCACCATTCATAGCACTGATAAACTCCGGTCGACAGTCTGGATAAATAACGTGATCACCACCATGATTGGCTATATACACCCTCTTCAGCTCATGACTCTCCGCTATTCCCGTTGCTATCGCCAGCATGATTCCGTTTCGGAAAGGCACCACGGTCGACTTCATATTCTCCTCTTCGTAATGTCCTTCGGGGATTGCAGCAGCACCATCCAGCAACGAACTCTTGAAATACTGATGCATAAAAGAGAGCGGAATGGTGATATGTGGGATGCCCAACTTATGACAATGATACTCAGCAAAGGGCAATTCCTTTGCTCCATGGTTCTGTTCGTAATCAAAAGAGATGGCTAAGGCTATCGTTGAAGCCTTGTCATAAAGCAACGTTATGGAGTCGAGTCCACCACTAACGATAATAACTGAATCCTTCATTTCAATCCTATTAAAATTTCTAACACTACACCCAATAACAAAGAAGACCAGGCGTCACCTTGTCAAGTGTACCTATTTTAGTACAAAATTACAAAAAAGACAGTATAACACTTCCCTAATCCGCTAAAAATTAGTATTTTTGCGGTAAGATAATTATTACATAATAAATAATAAACAAGACATGAAAATTAACGATTTCAACTTCGCTGGACACAAGGCTATCGTCCGCGTAGACTTCAATGTGCCATTGGATGAGAATGGTAACGTAACCGATGATACCCGTATCCGTGGTGCATTGCCAACTCTTAAGAAGATTCTTGCTGACGGTGGTGCGCTCATTATGATGAGTCACATGGGCAAACCAAAGGGTAAAGTGAAGCCAGAGCTCTCACTCAGCCAGATTGTTAAGAACGTAAGCAAGGCTCTTGGCGTTGACGTAAAGTTTGCTAAAGACGCAGGAAACGCTGAAGCTGAGGCTGCAGCCTTGAAGGGTGGAGAGGCTCTTTTGCTTGAGAATCTTCGCTATTATCCTGAGGAAGAGGGTAAGCCAGTTGGTGTTGAGAAGGGCACACCAGAGTATGATGCTGCAAAGAAGGAGATGAAAGAGCGTCAGAAAGAGTTCGCTAAGAAGCTCGCTTCATACGCTGATGTATATGTAAATGACGCTTTCGGTACTGCACACCGTAAGCATGCTTCTACTGCAGTGATAGCTGATTACTTCGATGCAGACCACAAGATGCTCGGTTATCTTATGGAAAAGGAAGTTACAGCCATTGAGAATGTGCTGAAGAATGCTAAACATCCATTCACAGCTATCATCGGTGGATCAAAGGTTAGTTCAAAGCTTGGTGTTATTAAGAACCTCCTTGACAAGGTTGATAACCTCATCATCGGTGGTGGTATGGGCTATACTTTCATCAAAGCACAGGGTGGTAAGATCGGTAAGTCACTCCATGAGGATGACTTGATGCCTGAGGCATTGAACGTGATTGCTGCTGCTAAGGAGAAGGGTGTGAACCTTTCACTGTCTGTTGCTACTGTTTGTGGTAAGGATTTCTCAAACGATACAGAGCGTAAAGTATTCCCAATCGATCAGATTCCTGATGAATGGGAAGGTATGGACGCATCTGAAGAGAGCATCGAAGCATGGAAGAAGATCATCATGGACTCTAAAACAATCCTTTGGAATGGTCCTGTTGGTGTCTTCGAGTTCGAGAACTTCGCAAAGGGTACTGGCGAAATCGCTAAGGCTGTAGCACAGGCTACACAGGAGAATGGTGCTTACTCACTCGTTGGTGGTGGTGACTCTGTTGCTGCTGTCAATAAGTTCGGTCTTGCTGATAAGGTTTCTTACGTTTCAACTGGTGGTGGCGCAATGCTCGAAGCCATTGAAGGTAAGGTTCTTCCAGGCGTAGCTGCTATTGAGAAGTAACATTAAAGAAGGAGAAATAATCCTCTCATCATAACGGAAAAGCCGCTACTTCATCATGAGGCAGCGGCTCTTTTTATTATGATAAAAGCATAAATCAATCTGTCTTTACCTTATTTGAATCCCTCCTTCTATCATTACTGTGAAAGTAAGTCCAGCTTGTCTACAAAAGAAATATTTGATCAACAGACAAGAATGGATTATACATTAGGGCAGACTTATAATACGTTCGAAGAAGAAAACATCCCTCAGTTTACATTAGATATTCATAAAGTAACTGCAAGTTTAATTCTTTAAAGTACAACAAAGGAAAGATTATTAGATTCCAACAACTTAATACCAAGTTCTATTCGATTATGGAGAAAGGAAAAAACATCAGAACAATAGACAAGTGGACATTATTTAATAAGACAAATAAGAGTAAACTATTTGTTTTCATAAACAGTTTTGCAGTAATACTTCTGCTAACAAGTTTCTTTGCAGAGAAGATATTCCCAGGCTTGAAAGATACTGAAATCTTCATGAAAGGTATATGGGAAATAGGGCTATGGGTGGCACTTATTATCATGTTCCTAAGAGAACTCTATGTTTTAATAAGGGATTTATGCACTGAAGAAGAACGGTTGTTGCATATGGTAGCTTGGCTAAGATTCTGTATAATGACAGCTATATATAGCGGTTTTGCCTATTGGAATATCACCGAGTATGGTAATATAGATAATTTCCTAACATTAATCAGAAGTTATTTCTCTTAATAATAGGAGGTAAGTCTATTTAGTTTGCTGTATTTTACAGCATATATCTTCTTCGTTTCTTTGCAGGAATGAACAACTTCAGTAGAGCTTATGAGGAGCAATATTAGATTTGCTGTCACTACTGTCATGTGATATACCTATTAAAACATACTTATTATCAGCATATTACACAATATGTTAAAAGTGACAGGAAAGTAAATTAAAACATTGTTGACCATTTAGCTAGTTATCAGATATAATTTAAGGCTGAACTCCTCACAGGGAATTCAGCCTTTTTCGTAGTCTTTATACACATCAGAAGATGCCCTTTTGCGTTGTAAAAAACTGTCTTCTACAATGCAAAAGGGCATCTATTAAATTTGAAAGGAGATTCTGTTTTACAATAAGAACTTATCAAGTCCTTTCTCCCCTATCGTGGCTGACCGTGCAGAACAGTCTCAGCCGTCAGCTTACTTAGTAGGCATGAGGAATCTATCTCCCGTCTGCTTAACGATCTGTTGCTTGAAATAATTGCTGTAACCAGGACGTTTAACACGTTCGCCAAGCCCCGTCTTCGTACGAAGGAACTGACCATCTTTCTCTGGTTTGACAGTCATATCATTGAATTTCACAATGAGATAGGTTGCCAACTGACGCCAACGAGCTATCATCTCATCACTCTTCTCAACAGAATAGTCATTAAGATACTTCACGGCAGCCGCCTTGTCAGAGTTATAAAGCGACAAAGCTTTCTCTTCAACACCCTTTTGTGCAGCGAAATAAGAGTTCTCTAAAGAGTCACGAACCTCCTTCAAGGCTGGGAAAAGCTGTGAATAACGTGGATAAACCATGTTACTTACCCAGTTGCAAACCCAGAAAGCATTCTTATCAGAGAAGGTAACGGCGTCAGCACCAGGTGTATTGAAACACTCAGCACGAACAGTATTGCTACAATAGATAGGAACGTAAGCAACCATATTCCCATCATCATTGCCAAACCACAGTATACCACCGATCTCACGAGGCAACCATGAACGCAATTGGGCTACATAAGAGAAACCCGTCTGCTGTGTTGAAGTTGGTCGTTCGTTGAAGTATTTCTTTCCATCCACCTCATATTGCAGTGGTGTTGGACGATAAGGACAATCCCAGATACCCTGTGCAATGTCATTATCGAGTGCTAAAGCTGTTCCCTCATAGTGGTCGCGCATGCAGTTTTCCATGATGGCTACATCCAGCTTCTTGTCTGGTTGAATCCACAAAGGCATGTCTTCAGCCTTCGGATCCTTGCCAAGTGCCCATGGCAACCAATGTGACATGTCCTTGAAATGATTGAAGAAGCTCCATACACGAGCATCACACCAACGCCGACCACCAAAGGTTGGCTCAGCATATGCCATCTTCCAGTTGAAATCCTTATCCTTTCCGGTGAACCAACCCTTTGAACGTGCAAAGCTGATGCAGTTCTTTGACGTAATGACTTCAGTATTATAGGTTGAGAACTGACCGATACGGCTCTGGTTAGCATGGCCAGAAATCATACCATCAGGTATACGAACGGCAACCCAAACCACCTTTTGTTTCTTGTCGCCACCGCATCCTTGCATCTCAAGCAACCATACTTCATTAGGGTCAGCAATAGTAAATGTCTCGCCTTCAGAGTTATATCCATAGGTCTCAACCAATGAAGTCATTACCTTAATGGCCTCACGTGCAGTCTTACTGCGCTGCAATCCGAGGTACATCAATGAGCCATAGTCAATCGTTCCAGTCTTATCAACCATCTCTTCCCTACCCCCGTATGTTGTTTCACCAATGCTTACCTGATACTCATTGATGTTTCCAATGACGTTATAGGTCACTGGTGCTTCAGGGATAAAGCCATGACTCTCATGCGTATCATAATCAATAATCTCCCGACGGTCACCTTTTGCATGCGTTCCGGCAGGATAATGACACAGATTTGTAAACAAACCATAGTCATCAGCATTGTAAGTAACGAGGACAGAACCGTCCTTTGTTGCTCCTTTTGTCGCAATGAAGTTCGTACATGCACTGGCATACGACATCAATGACAGGAAAAACAGTGTGATAAATGTTTTCTTCATAATCTTGATTTTAACGTTAATACTTTATCTTTGTTACAAATTCTCGACGATTGTCACGGTTGTCTACGGCTGAAACCTTCAGTGTTCGCTCCTTACCAGTGCGCTGAACAGGTGTCTCAGTGAGGTCGCAGAAGAATACTTCCTTGTTCTTTCCGAACTCAAGAAGAATAAATTCTCCATCTACAGAAGCCTGATAAGCTTTCAATCCACTGCCCGAATCGGTTATTTTAAAGAACAGATGGCGTGGATCAAGGTTCATCTTTGTAATCAAAGGTGCCGTCTCATCAGATGTAAGGAAGTAGATATCTGACAGTTCACGGAAGCGTCCTTTGACCCAACCTTTGGTATAAATACCGCCACAATAGGCTGACGGACCACCTCCGGCAGCACTGTTTCGGGCTGCAATGTAAAGTTTTTCGAGATTATGGATACCGTCTTTTGCCTTGATGTTTATCTCTGCATAATTGAATAAAGGATAGGGAGCTTTCGAGAAACTATAGCCCATAGAGAGTGCATTACCCATTGGGATGGTACGCATCAGCAACCATCCATCCTTAGCAAGAAGTCCTTTCTGAATGTTCAATCGCACACCATCAGCATTGATACGATTATCTTTCTTACAATAAAGAGGAAGTCCTCCCTCTGGTTTTGCCACAGATGGTATTGCTTGTGGCTCACCATGAACCGTGAATTCCTTCACTGTCTGATTGCCAAAGGCATCACTAACCACATAACGAAGGTGATAATCACGTTGCTGATTGAAGTTAATGATACCTCTGTCAGCACCAGCCCGAAGGATGGGAAGCGTGTTTCCGGGTTCAATAAATGACTTCATAAACCATATTTTCGTATGAAGAAAATGGTCATAGTCGCCCCATGAGTTCACCATACGGTTACAACTGACAGGGATATTGTTCACATCAGAGGCAAAAACAAGCTTTCCGTCACAGTAAAGGCGGGTGTAACGCACACCATAATTATTATAAACAGAGTCCATATGGTCATTGGCTCTTATGCCAAAGCCCACCTTTCCCCATGCTTGGAACCGTCCTTTATCAAACGTAAAGATACGAGAATCAGAGGAATGTTGGAACACGCCCTCCCCAGGTTGTGGGTAAGACTTGAAAGAATAGACTGCTGGTGCTGTCTTATCCTTAATAAATGACTTAAGAAAATTGAGTGGATCACAAAGATTATTGCTCTTTGTTTTGTGCATTTCTAAGTGGATATGTGGTCCTTTGGATGCTCCGGTATTACCACTTAAGGCTATAAACTGCCCCTTCGCAACAGGGAATTCACCCGGTCGGAAGTGTATTTCGGCTGCAAACTGATGATGTGCATACTGCCATTTCTTCACAGCTGCTTCTATCTGTGGTGCGAAACGATTCAAGTGAAAGTAATAACTGGTATAGCCATTGGGGTGTGTTACCATCAAAGCATGCCCATAACCGAACTTCTCAACGATAGCTCCTGAAACATAACCATCGGCAATTGAATAGACACCGAGGTTCACTTCACGCTCTGTTTTCACGTCTATTCCACCGTGAAAATGGTTCGGACGAGGTTCACCAAAGTTACCTGCAAGCTGTACAGGGACATGGACTGGAGACCCAAAGGACAATGCTGATAAAAGAAAACCTAAGAAAAAATTCATTAACTTATTATCAAACTCACTATTATATCATTTATATTAGAGATGTGCATGGCATAGATAATACTCTGTCAGGTAGTCTTCAAAGTTCTATACCAAAGGGTTTCCATCCATATAAGCACGTCGTTTACCTTCAGAATCAGGCTTTACGACAATCGTGCCAACGTACCATTCCGTCATAGGAAGCTCTTCTTTCAGGGGCATTATAGAACTCACAACACCATTCTCTATCGTCACAACTCCTTGTTCTGTTCGCCCTTCAGGAGCAAGAACAACGTTAGCAGCAATCCTCCTCATCGTCATGGATGGTTTGGAATACCCCTCTCACGCATGGCATCCGATGGTGTTCTCGTTGGTGGAGCAGCATCTGGAGTAGGTGGTGCAGGCGTCGGAGTGACAGGTGCTCCACCTATCGTACGAATTGGATCTTGGTTATTCACAGAGTCATTGGCCGTTGTTGACTCCCCTTTACGTACATGCATACGCACAAGATGGATGTTCCTCAATATCAAAAGCTTGAAGGTTGTGGTGGGTTGTTGGCCCTTCAGCATCAGGAAATAGCCCCGAATGTGTTTTATTCGGAGAGAGTCGCCACTGTCAATGGTCAGTGTTTGATGTGAATCCGACGATATTTGTTGATATTGAGTATTGATACTATCATTGGCATAGGTGACAGATAGCACAACAACTGCATTGCGCATCCCCTCCTGAACAATAAACTGTGAATCGAAACTGAGCACAAGACGGTCGCCTTTATGATAAGCTGTATCCGCCTTTATGTCGAAGACTTCACGGTCAACTGGGGCATAAGGCGATAAGATCAGAGTACGATTACCACGCCAAACATCCGTTGTATCACCTTTAGAGGTTATATCTCCGTATTGAGAAAGCTCACTTTCAGACGCTCCTTGTGCCCTAGCCTCATTCTCAAGACGCTTTGCAAGGTCCTCATAGATGTCATGTAACTTATCAGTATGCCGCATATAATAAAGGAGAGAGGCATCAAACTTCTCTTCAGACACGTCATACTTCTTCATTACTGCTAACTTAAAAGCCTTCTGTCTGACGTCAGAAAAGCCTGTCTGATTGACCATTGCCATCGACAAATGGTAGTCATAAAGCATGTCTTCCATCTCAGATGGCTGAATAATATCTGATGGGATAGATGGTTTACAGCCAACAAATAACATTAAAACTGTAAACAGACAGCTAAGAGTAATGAACTTTATGCAGTTACTTTTCATTTGTTTTCTCAATCAACCTTTGCCTCTTTAACGGGTGTCCAACCATTAAAATCCTTGCGGAAAGCAAGTAATATGGCAAATACACCTACTGAAATACAAGAGTCAGCGAAGTTAAATACGGGTGAAAAGAATATGAACGACTCTCCACCCCATAATGGAAACCAATCGGGAAAGGTACCATGAAACAGTGGAAAATAGAACATATCAACAACCTTTCCCATCATCATAGGAGCATAACCTTCGCCCCATGAGACCAATGTAGAGGGTGTTGCACCCGGTAAATAATAAGGTGTCGATGCCGTAAAGATCTGACCGTAAATCAAGGAATCAAAGATATTACCAGCAGCACCAGCACATATCATTGACAAAACAATGATATATCCCATACGCGCTCCACGTTTGATACGGTCGGATATATACCATATAAGGAAGCCAACGGCAACAATTCGGAAGATACTCAAGAAGAGTTTACTCCCGAGTTCCATTCCCCATGCCATTCCATTGTTCTCTACAAACTCTATCTGAAACCAATCAAAGACATGGATTGCCTCCCCTAAATTCATGTGAAGCTTGACAGTCACCTTGATGATCTGGTCTATTATCAACAGCAGAACAATCAATGATGCGGCTGTCAAGCTCTTCTTTTTATTGCTATACATTAATGGTTTTTGTTTGCTTCTTTGGATGCAACACTTAGTGTTGCATGTGGAACGATGCGCAGACGCTCCTTTGGAATGAGCTCACCTGTGATGCGATCGATGCCATATGTCTTGTTATTGATGCGCACAAGAGCTGCCTGCAATGCCTGAATAAACTTCTGTTGACGTTGTGCCATTTGGACTAATTCCTCCTTTGTTTGGTTAGAACTGCCCTCTTCCAACGCCTTATACGTAGGTGATGTATCGTCTACATCATTCGTATTCTTGTTCATCAGAACCTTCATTGTCTCCTCATAATCCGACTTAGCTACGGCTAATTTATCATTTACTATCGAGCGGAACTCCTCGAGTTCCTCATCGGTATAACGCTTTTTTGCTTCCATAAGTTAAATTGAATTAGGTTATTTAAAGTTTTTATAGCTCTTATGTAAAGAGGGGATCGACTCTTGTGAAGAGTCAATCTCCCTATTCTTATTTATATTTATATCTTCTTTATCTCGATATGAAGCTTGAATTCATCGAACTCAACCTCAGCTCCAGCATTCTCAGCAAGCGTGATTTCATCCGCAAGAACTTGTGTCTTAATCAGTTCACCGAATGATTCTACTGCATCTTGAGCCTCCTTGCGTGGTTCGATAGTTACCGAAATACGGTCCGTTATCTCCAAACCAGTCTCCTTACGGAGGTTCTGTATACGGTTAATGAGCTCACGTGCCATACCTTCACGACGTAGTTCATCCGTTAGTTCCACCTCAAGTGCAACCGTTAAGTTACCTTCGTTGCTTACCAACCAGCCTGGAATATCTTCTGAAATGATGTCTACATCAGCTGCTTCAACAGTGATTGGCTGTCCATCAAGCTCGAAGTTGAATACTCCAGAAGTCTCTAATGCTGCAATTTCATCCTGTGTCAGAGCATCCATACGTGCTGCAACCTGCTTCATGAGTTTACCAAACTTCTTACCCATGACGCGGAAATTACACTTCACCTTCTTCACTAAGAGACCTTGACCTTCAACAAATGTAAGGTCTTTAACGTTCACTTCGTGTTTGATAAGGTCGGATACAGCTTCTATATGCTTCTTTTGTGTAGCATCAACTGCAGGAATCATGATCTGAGCTAATGGCTGGCGAACCTTGATATTCACCTTACGACGGAGTGCAAGTACCATAGACGTGATGCGTTGTGCCATATCCATGCGGGCTTCAAGGTCGCTATCGATAACTGATTCATCAGCTATTGGCCAACGATCAAGGTGAATACTCTCCTTCGAACCACCCAGATCCTGATACAACTGGTCAGCATAGAAAGGTGCAAACGGTGCCAACAGGCGTGCAACTGTCATCAGACAGGTATACAATGTGTCATAAGCACTCTTCTTATCAGCGCTCATCTCCTTACCCCAGAAACGTTTACGGTTCAGACGAACATACCAGTTACTGAGGTCATTGTTAACGAAAGCATCAATAAGACGTCCTGCACGTGTTGGGTCAAAGTCCTCTAATTCAGCTGTAACACCCTTGATAAGAGAGTTGAGTTTAGAGATGATCCAGCGGTCAATCTCGGGTGCATCAGCCTTAATAGGTTCACATTTAGCTGCATCGTAACCATCAACATTGGCATAAAGTGCGAAGAAGCTATACGTATTATATAATGTACCGAAGAACTTACGACGACATTCATCAACACCTTCTGGGTCGAACTTCAAGTTATCCCATGGCTCACTGTTCGTCATCATATAGAAACGTACAGGATCAGCACCGTACTTATGCAGCATCTCAAATGGGTCTGTAACATTGCCGACGTGCTTACTCATCTTGTTACCCTTGGCATCCAGCACAAGACCAGATGATATAACGTTCTTGAAAGCAACGGAGTCGAACACCATTGTAGCAATGGCATGGAGTGTAAAGAACCAACCACGTGTCTGGTCAACACCTTCATTGATGAAGTCAGCAGGGAAGAATGCTGGTGGAACAGCTACCCCTTTATAGGAAGAATGTACGAGCTGATCACGGTATTCAGCTTCTGTCAGCCCCGTCTTCTTCAGTCCTTCTGCATTGATTTCACCCTCAAATGGATAGTGAAGCTGTGCATATGGCATAGAACCACTATCAAACCACACGTCGATAAGGTCGGCTTCACGATGCATTGGCTTACCTTCTTCGTTTACAAGGACGATATCATCAACGTAAGGACGGTGCAAATCAATCTTGTCATAGTTCTCCTGACTGAAGTCGCCAACCACGAAACCAGCTTCCTTCAGTGGGTTCTTATCCATCACACCAGCGGCAACAGCCTTCTCAATCTCTGCATAGAGCTCCTCTACAGAACCAATACATTTCTCACCACGGTTCTCATCTCGCCATATAGGCAATGGTGTTCCCCAGAAGCGTGAACGGCTAAGATTCCAATCATTAAGGTTCTCAAGCCAGTTACCAAAGCGTCCTGTACCTGTTGATTCAGGCTGCCAACGAATCGTTTTATTGAGTTCAACCATCCGTTCCTTCTTCTCTGTATCCTTGATAAACCAACTATCGAGTGGATAATAGAGTATAGGCTTGTCCGTACGCCAGCAGTGTGGATAGTTATGTACGTGCTTCTGAATGTTGAAAGCAGAACCTTCCTGCTTCATTTCCATACAGATGATGATGTTCAGGTCCTCTGCTTTCTCTGAAGCCTTCTTATCCCATACACCATCAGGGTTGAACTTTGGATCATAAGAATTCTTCACATAGTCACCTGCATGATGGCCGTATGCCTTCTCATCAACACACGCCTTGACGAAATTCTTGTCGAGTTCGTCTATTGGATAGTACTTACCTTGCAGGTCAACCATCGGACGTGTTTCGCCTTTCTTTGATATAAGATAGAGTGCAGGGATGTTAGCATCCTTGGCAACCTTGGCATCATCGGCACCAAACGTTGGTGCAATGTGCACGATACCCGTACCATCTTCAGTCGTTACATAGTCACCAAGGATGATACGGAAGGCTTCACTCTCCATCTCAACAAACTTATCACGTCCGTCTTCACCTGTGAATACTTTCTCTGGATGAGCCTGTGCATAGTCATTTACAAACTTTGGAGCAAACTCTCCAGCCTTTTCAACAGGCTTAATCCAAGGCATGAGCTGCTGATAATGCAATCCTTCAAGCTCTGTACCCATCACTTTGCCTACGACACGATAAGGAACATACTTGTCACCACGCTCATAAGCAGGCAGCTCACCACCGTCTGTTATCTCGCCTTCAGGCTTCAGATAGGCTGAAACGCGGCTTGAAGCGATAACGATAGTCAGTTTCTCAGCATCATAAGGGTTATATGTTTCAACAACATCATACTCAATCTTCGGACCGACACACAATGCTACGTTTGAAGGAAGGGTCCAAGGTGTTGTGGTCCATGCCACGAAACAAGGCTTACCCCATGTCTCCTTAGGCAGCTTTGCCTTCTCTGCCAGCGTCTTCCAGTCGGCAGATGGGATAGCAAACTGTGCTGTTACGGTTGTATCCTTCACATCACGATAGCAGCCAGGCTGGTTCAATTCATGGCTTGACAGTCCTGTTCCAGCACCTGGAGAGTAAGGTTGAATGGTGTACCCTTTGTAAAGCATCCCCTTATTATAGAGCTGTTTCAAGAGCCACCATAGTGTTTCGATGTACTTATTATCGTAAGTAATGTATGGGTGCTCCATGTCTACGAAGTAACCCATCTCCTCTGTCAACTGTTTCCACTCTGCAGTGAACTTCATTACGTTCTCTCTGCACTTGTGATTGTAGTCCTCTGTGGAGATATACTTATCTGAATTATGGTTGTCGATATCCTTCTTTGTGATACCCAACTCCTTCTCTACGCCCAGTTCGACAGGCAATCCGTGCGTATCCCAACCCGCCTTACGGTGAACCTGGAACCCTTGCATGGTCTTGTAGCGGTTGAAAGTATCTTTAATAGAGCGTGCTAGAACGTGGTGAATACCAGGGTGTCCGTTGGCAGAAGGAGGTCCTTCAAAGAAGATGAACTGTGGTTCACCCTCTCGCTCGTCAATACTCTTGTGGAAGATGTCATTCTTCTCCCACTCTTTCAACACTTCTTGATTTGTGCTTACAAGGTCAAGTCCCTTGTGTTCGGCGAATTTCTTAGCCATTTTTCTATCTTATTTTGCTGATTTTCTAAATGTATGCAAAGATACAAATAACTACTGAAACTACCAAACTTTTTGGTTGTATGAAAGATAAAGGCGCCCGTTTAAGATAATGTAACATAGTAGGGTGAAAATAGATATATGACCAATTACGATTTACTTACATCAAATATTTAAAATAATGGTAAGCCTTAGAACTTTCAAAAAGAAGTTGTTACCAATAATATCTGATGTTATGAGAAAAGAAAAACCGTATCTCTTGAAATAAGATACGGCTATAAGTCTATAGTGAAATACTTTATTATAATTACAATTTTATATATAAACAAAGATTATATCTTCAAAGGATTACGCATCCTTTGGGGTTTCATCATAGCGAAGTAGATAATCTTTCAATCTATCTGCTTGCTGCTTTGTTATCTTTAAAAACATGATATGTTTTTTTAAAGTAGCCATATCATATTCATCAATGATTCTACCTATTGACACGTTTAAGAACATAGAAGGTAATGAACTCACTCCTTCCATATTTACAACAACCTTCTCATCAGATGCGATTGCACCTACAATAGTGTTGTAAAAAGTGTTTCCAGCCTCTGGCAAACTATTATGTGAAGCTAAAACTTCTTTCATATTCACTGTACACATAATCGTCTTGATTTAATTAAAACATCTAAAACTCAAACGAATCAAGTATTTCCACATCATCCATTTGGGAAATATCAACTTCAAAATATAACAGAGTTCCAGGGAAATCAAAGTCAATATCATAAACTCTTTTATTCCCTTGCATATCATATTTATCCTTTTTCTTATATAAAAGGAGAGCACGACCACTGCATAGTCTAGAGGAATCTGTACTTGATAAGATATTATCTAATCCCTTTCCTTTATTCCATTTTTCTGATTTAACCGTGAAATTATTCTCAATTGCTTTCAGTAAAGCTTGCTTATCATCTATAATCGAAGGAAGATACTTCTTTACCGATCGGACAATCCCAATCCCAAAATCTGATATTGCTGCGTATAAGACATGCGTATCTTTATCATAAAAAATCAAAGAAAAAGCATTATTACGCGCCGAGGCATGGTCAAATACGTTATAGAAAGCTTCTTTCAAACTTAAGCTAATGGCACTTAAATCCTTATTTCTGAAGTAATTGTTTTTTAAATATTCTTCAACTCGCGCTGCAAAAGGTTCTTTTTCTCCATCAACAATCCGCCATAGATTAAAAATATGAGAGGAATCTGCCGTATCAACATGATTCTTTTGCCCTAACCAATAATCTCGGAAGCGTAGTTCATTATAAATATAATCATCAACAGATGGATTGTTTGGTGATAAATTAGCCTGCCAATTATGATCTGAAAGAAATTGTATAAGGCACGCTAAAGTAACCAAATGCATTGGCATCAAGTCCTTAACCGCTATATCAGTACCAAAGGAAATGAAGACCTGGATACCATTCCCTTGGGAATTGTACCTCTGATAAGAGTCAACAATCAGCTTTAACCATTTTGGCTTATCAGGTGTTGCGAAAAAAATGTTGTTTTCTTGCGGCATAAGAATGCATTTTTGCAAAGATAACAATAATACCTTAATTACGCAACACTTTAATTTAAATACCTCCTTTAACTATATAAATAATCTAAATTTGCAGTTATCTTATAGTTGATTAGCTGACTTTCTCTACAGCTTCCATAGCTGCTAAGCACTTAGGACAGAGTCCTTTATAATAAAGCTGGGTGTCATCAATTCGGAAACCCTCGCCAATTTTGCCTGTGTACTTCGGCATTTCCATTGCTTCAAAGTCATAAACCTTCTCACATCTCTTGCAAAAGAAGTGAGCATGAGGCTCTGTCACACCATCGTAACAAACGCGATGATCATCAATGGTTATCATTGATACGGCATGATATTCGGACAACATGCGCAACGTGTTATAAACAGTTGTACGGCTTACTGTCGGCAACTGTTTCTTCAATGCAAGGAACACATCCTCCACTGTTGGGTGGGTATGATGCGTCAAGAGATACTTCATAATGGCTACTCGTTGTATTGAAGGGCGAATACCCAACTCTATAAGTCTGTTATATGCAGAATCCACACTTTATTCTTTTAAGTTTCTAAAAAACGATACACGTGATTTTACCTTGTTAATATACGATTTCTAAGGACAGTGGCACGTAATTATTTGGTGCAAAGATACAAAAAAGTAATGACAGATAGATATAAACAATTGAAAAAAATACAAAATAATAGAATTTACTTGACGCTTTGTCACATACAGATTGCATATATAGCTCTATATGAAAGCAACATACATGGCTATCAACAAAGCATTTTACACAACGAAAAGCTATATTTAACGGATTAATATCTGGCAGAAAACATAAGATAAAATATCAGTGTTTGAAGTGCCATCTACATCTTCTTAATCATGATTGGACAGACACTTTTTGTAAGAACAAATTACATTCGTTTTTTAAACAAGGCTCTTTTACTTTCTAAAAGGGCGTCTTTTGCATGGTAAAAGATGCCCTTTTGACGTGTAAAAGGTGCCCTTTTGCAACGTAAAAGACGCCCTTTTAGAACGTGATTCGCAACTTATTGATGCTCTGATGGTTACAAAGACGTTTTTAGAGTCCTTTCTTCTAAAATCTACTTTATGTTCTATAAGTTTTTGTAAGGTTATTTCTTTAACAGCAATTGACTGACAAAGAAAGAACGAAACACGCTTTATGAACACGAAAAAAGAACCGTATCAACAGTTAAAACCATTGATACGGCCCTTATAATATAGGTTATAAACCTCCTGAAAAGAGGATTAATTGTTTACTGTACCACCAACAATATCGAGCAATTCCGATGTGATGGCTGCCTGACGAGACTTGTTGTACTGAAGACTTAGCTCTTTAAGCAACTCATCAGCATTGTCCGTTGCAGTCTGCATTGCCACCATTCGTGCTGCATGCTCAGAGGCATTACTATCAAGAAGTGCCGTATAAACCATCAGATGGAGCAACTTTGGGACAAGCGTTTGTAAGACAGTATGCAAGTCTGGCTCAACAATGAAGTCATCATTCAGCGGTGTAACAGTGCTAGAATTATTCTTCTTCTGCGCCGTCATGCCCTTCTTCTTCATATATTCCTGTGCCTCCTTACTCGTAAGAGTTGAAGTAAGATCGCGTTCTTTGTCTGCATTCAGCTCTTCAGTGAGGTCAATAGGAAGGAAGACCTTACGTGTAAGAATCTGACTACCAGCACTCTTGAAGTGATGATAAATCATCTCTACCTTGTCAAACTCACCCTTAAGCCACTTCTGCCCCACCTCTTTGGCAATCTCCCGGCAATCTTCTGCATTAGGTTTCTCAGCCAATTCAGGATAAGGACAGACACAGGTAAGACCACGTTTCTTGGCTGCTTCTGCTACTTTACGCCCTATAGGATAGATAACTATATCCTCATTGGTCAGTCCTTTAGAATGATATTCATCCACAACCTGCATCAAAAGCTTGATGACATTGGCATTAAATCCACCGCAAAGAGAACTGCTGGAGGAGAAAACGAGCAATGCAACACGCTTAACAGGTCGTTGTACGTCGAACTGAGTATCAGTGTTTGGCGTAGAAACGAGGAACGTTTTCAGTATATGCTCGAGCATTGCTTCGTACGGAAGCATGTTCTCTATGGCATTCTGGGCATGGTGCAACTTACTCGATGCCACCATCTTCATCGCACTTGTTATCTTACGAGTGCTCTGAACACTTGCCATACGAGTCTTGATTTCCTTTAAAGATGCCATTCTCTATACCTTTTATTTATATTGTCCGTCAATATTTGCAATGACTTCTTCAATGACTTTGATTGAATTGTCTGACAGATTACCTGCTGCAAGGTCGTTAAGTACATCAGCATGGGTTGAACGCATGCTCTCAAGGAACTGATCCTGACACTGGCGAACCTTATCAACTGGAACGTCACGCAGCAAGCCGTGCACACCACAATAGAGGATTGCAATCTGCTCACCTACTGGCATTGGACTGTATTGTGGCTGGATAAGCAACTGAGTATTCTTACGTCCACGGTCAAGAGTCATCTCTGTGACCTTGTCCATGTCGGAAGAGAACTTAGAGAAAGCTTCCAACTCACGGTACTGTGCCATGTCAATCTTCAACGTTCCGGCAACCTTCTTCATACTCTTTACCTGTGCCGAACCACCTACACGGGATACAGATATACCTACATTGATGGCTGGACGGAAGCCTTGATTGAAGAGATTGGTCTCCAAATAGATCTGTCCGTCGGTAATAGAGATAACATTCGTTGGGATATAAGCTGATACGTCACCAGCCTGTGTCTCAATGATTGGCAGGGCTGTTAACGATCCACCACCCTTTACATGACCCTTCATACACTCTGGAAGGTCGTTCATCTTCTCTGCAATCTCCTGCTGATTATTGATACGTGCAGCACGTTCCAACAGACGAGAGTGGAGATAGAAGACGTCACCAGGGTATGCTTCACGACCTGATGGACGACGAAGAATCAATGAAACTTCACGGTATGCAACCGCTTGTTTTGACAAATCATCATATACAACGAGGGCTGATAGACCTCTATCGCGGAAGTATTCACCGATAGCAGCACCTGCAAACGGAGCATAATACTGCATAGCAGCTGGATCAGCAGCCGTTGCACTGACAATAATAGTATAAGGTAATGCACCGCGTTCCTTTAGGTTTTGAACCAGAGTTGCTACTGTTGAAGCCTTTTGACCAATGGCAACATAGATGCAATAAACAGGATTTCCCTCTTCATAGAAACGCTTCTGGTTGAGAATAGTGTCAACGGCAATGGCAGTTTTACCCGTCTGGCGGTCACCAATGATAAGCTCACGCTGACCTCTACCAATAGGAATCATTGAGTCAACAGCCTTCAAACCAGTCTGCAGAGGCTCCTTTACGGGCTGACGATAGATAACACCTGGAGCCTTACGGTCCAATGGCATCTCGAAAGAATCAGTCAAATCAATATCGCCTTTACCATCTATAGCCTCGCCAAGTGGATTCACTACACGTCCCAAGAAGTTATCATTGACACGGATAGAAGCAATACGGTGAGTGCGCTTCACGCTCTCTCCCTCCTTAATGCCCACCGTTGGACCAAGGAGAATACAACCAACATTGTCTTCTTCCAAGTTCATGGCAATCGCCATGGTGCCATTTTCAAATTCAAGCAACTCATTGGCTTCAGCATTACGAAGTCCATAGACACGTGCAACACCATCACCGACAGTGAGAACTGTGCCGACTTCATCAAACTTTTCCTCTGAGTTGATGCCTTGAAGCTCCTTTACGAGAATCTCAGACACCTCACTTGGTTTAATTTTATCTGACATGTTATTACTTATTTACTTTTTTAATTGTGTGAGGATAGCATTCAATTCACTCTTAACACTGGCATCCATCCTGTATGTATCATACTCAAGTATGAAGCCACCAATGAGTGATGGATCGGTTTCTGTGATGAATTCAACTGTACCATGTGCTCTGTCTTGCACCAAAGCCTTCATCTTGTCTTCCATTTGGGCGGAGACAGGAGTGGCAGTGATTACCTTTCCGCTAATGATATTTTTCATTTTACGGTACAGAGTGACATAGTCATTTGCCATAAACTGCAACAAATCCTCTCTATCTTCCTTCATTACAAGAGAGAGAAAACTCCGAATTAGTTCAGGACAGTTGTCACCGCAGGCCGTTTCCAGTAGTTTACGCTTCTTCTCTTTAGAAAGCATCGGGTTCTCTATCGTCATGTGGAGTTCAGGAATCTGCAGGAAATTCTGGGCTAAAGTCTGCATAACAGCAAACACCTTATCCTCTATTCCCTGCTCACATGCCGCCTTCAAGAGTGCACGAGCATATCGAACAGATATTACACCTGTATTCATAAGCGATTATTTACTTTCCGTTCCTTTAGAAGAAGCAACTTCATCCAATAAGCTATCGATAAGCTGTGACTGCTCAGCTGAGGTAGACAGTTGCTTACGCAATATCTTTTCAGCTATCTGAACAGAGAGTTCTGCTACCTGTGACCGTATGTCACGAATGGCAGCTTGCTTCTGATTCTCTATCTCAGCCTTTGCTTCAGAAAGGATACGAGCACTCTCTTCGTGTGCTTTCTCCTGTGCCTGACCAACTATGGCATCACGTGTCTCAGACGCTTCACGTAGTATCTGCGCCTGCTTTTCACGTGCCTCCATAAGCAGCTCCTCACCTTGTTTCTGAATATTAGCAAGCCTCAAGTTGGCTTCCTCAGCCTTGGCTAAGCTCTCATCTATATACTCCTTACGCTCATTCACCATCTTGATGATAGATGGGAAGCCCCATTTCCATAAGATGAAGAAGACCACAAGGAAGACAAGAGTCATCCAAAAGAGCAAGCCAGCATCTGGCAATAATAATGACATAAGCTGCTAAATTACTTTACTTACTAAGTTGTTAAATCTCTCTTTGCGTGGTTTAGAAGACGCAGAGAAGAGCAATAATTGCTGCGAAGAAGGCAACACCCTCAACCAATGCAGCTGCAATAATCATTGAAGAACGAAGGTCACCGATCTTTTCTGGCTGGCGTGCCATTGCATCCATGGCCTGACCACCAATACGACCAATACCAAGACCTGCGCCAACGGCTGCGATACCTGCACCAATAGCGGCGCCTAACTTTGCAGTTTCTGCTG